>Ga0070741_10001455_pt1 | contig 71969 bp, 69 predicted proteins | sample Coa_R1_4_FD_66440 | JGI IMG/M metagenome (GOLD analysis project Ga0070741, IMG submission 66440) | Surface soil microbial communities from Centralia Pennsylvania, which are recovering from an underground coalmine fire - Coalmine... | ecosystem: Environmental > Terrestrial > Soil > Unclassified ... | reverse complement strand
GCCAGACGGGCCTTTCTCTTTGACTATCTCGTCATTCTATTATGCGAAACTCTTTTAGTTGCCGTTAAGTGGTCAATTAAGTGGTCAACATTACTGCTGGGCTGCTCACTTTACCTGCTCGCAAGCAGACTTATGAGCGTGAAGGTCAGTGTCCCGGGAGGGGGACTCGAACCCCCACGACCTTACGGTCAGCGGATTTTAAGTCCGCGGCGTCTGCCGGTTCCGCCATCCCGGGTGGCTGGTAATGCGGCGCACTGGCGCCGTGCCGGCCGCTGGAAGCTTAGCGGCCCCGCAGGTTGCTGCGTAAGCGCCACCACCAGTACGCCAGCCCGCGGCCGGCGGGCGGGAGGTCGATGACTCGGCCGCGCCAGACCTGCTGGTGGCGGCCCAGGCCGCGCAAGGAGCCGCCGCGCATCACGGCCATGAGGTAGCCCGCCAGCAGCAGCACAAAGCCCGCCGTCGTGGTGTAGCCGCCGATTCCGACGTCCATGCCAAAGCGGTAGCCAAACCGGAGGACCACGCCCAGCGCAATCAGCACCAAGCCCACCGCCATGAGCTGCTGCGGGCCGAGGTGATCGAAGAACTGCCACAGCGTGGTGTTGGGGTTGGGCCGCCGCGGAGGCCCTTGCTGGGGCCGGCGGCCGCTTGGTGGCGGAGGCCAGTCATCGAACTTGTGGAGGATCTCGTTGATCTCCTCCTCGTAGCGCTTAGGCATCGTTCGAAGCCACCTGGGTCCTCAAGAATAGCATCGCCGCCCCGGTGCTATATTCGCGCCAGGCTCGACTGTGAAGTTCTGTCCTTCGTGCGGATCCTCGCTCAGCACTCGCTTTGTGGAGGGCCGGGATCGCTGGGTGTGCGAACTGTGCGACGCGGTGCATTACCGCAACCCGGTGCCGTCGGCCACCTGTCTCATCCCGACCGAGTTGGGCGTGGTGCTCATCAAGCGCGGACAAGCGCCGGGCCTGGGTGGTTGGGCTTTCCCCGGTGGCTTCGTGGACGCGGAGGAGACCGCGGCCGACGCGGCCATTCGCGAGGTGAAGGAGGAAACGAACCTCGACGTCGCTCTGGATGGGCTGCTGGGGGTCTATTCCTATATCGACCCCTACAAGAGCGGCCTGGTGGTAGTGTACCAGGCGCGCATTGTCGGCGGCCAGCCGCGGCCGGGCGACGATGCGGCCGAGGTCGCCACCTTCCAGGTGGACGGGTTGCCGCCACTCGTGTTCGAAAGCCATCGCCGCGCTCTCGATCTCTGGCGCAAGATGGCGGCCCAGGGCGCTTCCCCGCTGCCGCTGCTGTGAGCGCCGGCCAGGCCCCGCGGCGGGAGCGTACCGATTCGCGCGCCTGGCTGGCCGCGCTGCTGCTTGGCTGTGCGTTGAGCGCGCTGAACGCCTGCGCATCACCGGCTCCGCTGCCGAGCTCGGGATCTTCCGTCGCCACCAACGCCGAGGCACGAGTGTTCGTTGAGCCCGACGATGGCCTGGACCCGGTGCTCAACGAGTTCAACGGCGCGGTCCGCAGCATCGACCTGGTGGTGTACGAGCTCACCGAGCGGCAGGTGCTGGCCGCTTTGGAGAGCGCCCAGCGGCGCGGCGTGCAGGTTCGAGTGCTGCTGGAGGAGCATCCCTTTGGCGCCGGCAACATCAACGGCAGCGCCGCCGCCCGCCTGCAGCAGGCAGGGGTTCAGGTGCGTTGGGCCAATCCCCGCTTTTCATTGACTCATGAGAAGGCTGCGGTGATCGATCGGCGGGAAGCCTTGATCCTCACGCTGAACCTGACGGCCAGCGCCTTCACCCGCAACCGCGAGTACGGCGCTATCGACCGCGACCCAGAGGACGTGGCCGAGGTCCAGGCGCTGTTCGACGCCGATTGGAATCGCATCAGCTACTCGCCGGTGCGGCCGGCGCTGGTGGTGAGCCCGGACAACGCCCGCCGGCGCTTCGAGGCTATCGTTGGGCAGGCGGCCGGAGAGCTGGACGTCGAATCCGAGGAGGTCCAGGATGCGGGTATCGAGCAGGCCCTGGTGGCTTCGGCCAAGCGAGGCGTTCACGTGCGCCTGGTGATCTCTCCGGCCGAAGGCGGGACGGATAGTAACGCCGCCGGCCTGCAGCGCCTGAAAGCAGGCGGTGTCGACGTGCGTTACATGCGCAAGCCCTACGTGCACGCCAAGCTGTTCGTGGCCGACGGCAGGGCGGCCTTCGCCGGCAGCGAGAACATCTCGCGCCAATCGCTCGACGGTAACCGCGAGCTGGGCGTGTTTTTGAGCGAGCCGGCATCGTTATCACGTTTGCAAGGAACGTTCGGACAGGATTGGGGCTCGCATTCGTAAGGCGGCGACGAGGTCTGGAGGAATGGCTTCGAGATGCCGAAAATCACGTAGGAGGGGAAGGCTATGTCGTATAGCGCTACAAAATATGAAGCGATATACTCGGGTTATTGATGGAACGAGCCAATAGTCAGGAATCCGTAAATTCTCAGAGCCCCACGTTCGCAACTGAGCCGGTGCAACCGGCCGGGCCGAAGCGCCGGCAAGCGGCGGGCAGCCTGAATGAGTGGCAGCGTTTCTTTCTGGATCGACTGGATCATCTGCTTGGGCTGCAGCGGCATGGGGAGTCGCCTGAATTGGCCGAGAGCAGTCTGCTGAGCAAGGCGATTTATTCGACCTACCTGGATTGCCAGAGCCAGGGCATTGGCGACCAGGCGCTGCAGCGAATAACCGCCGCCGGGCAGGGTCAGCCGTCCGCGAACTAGCCGGAGGGTTGTCGTGCCGCGGGCACATCTGCCTCTGTAGCTCAGGGGATAGAGCGAGGGCGTCCTAAGCCCTGCGTCGGGGGTTCGAATCCCTCCAGGGGCACTTCCTGGCGGTCGGAAGCCGGAGATTGGTGGGCGGATATCCGTCCCACGCCCCACCGCTATAATTCACGCGCTCTAGCGACGACTCGCTAGCCGCGTTCGGGGCGTAGCGCAGCCTGGTTAGCGCGCTTGGTTCGGGACCAAGAGGTCGGCAGTTCAAATCTGCCCGCCCCGACTCAGAGACTTGGACCGCGGCCGAAAGGGGCCGAGAGAGCTACCTCATCCGCGCCGAGTGTTTCGCTTGGCACCACGCAGCCACTCGGACCGTGGCTTGGATTCAGGCGGGAAGTTGTGCGGTGGGGTCGAAGCCTGGCCACTGGGTGCCGTTCCGAGAGCAACCCTGGGCGCGCGGCTGCCGTCCGGCGCCATTTGGCTGGCCGTTGGTCGTCGTACAGGATGGCCCTGGCTGACTCGGGGAATCAGTCTGCTGAGCGTTGGCATAGTCCTGCTTGGCGGTGGTCCAATAGTGTGCGAGCACGTCATCGAAGGGCATGGCCGGAACCTCCATCGCTGCGTTCAATAGGTCCAGCCTATGGCCCGGAGCTGAGATGCCCCTGATGGTGACCTAAGAATTGGCTGAATGCGCCGCGCCATGGTTCCGGACGCCAGCATGCCCCCAACGCTCGCGCCGGCGCGAGCGTTGCGATCGCTTTTACGTGGCGTTAGTACGAATGCCACGCCTCGCCACGCAAGCTGTGCTCAGGCAGCCTGGCGGGACCGTAAGGCCGGAACGCTGGCCGGCACCGCTGGGTCCGCCGCAAATCGCCCGATAGCGGAGGAGCGCATGAACCCGACAACCAATCAGCTGCTGTGGATGTACGAAACGATGCTCGTCATCCGCGAGTTCGAGGAGACGATGGTCAACGTCTACCTCGAAGGGAAGCTGCCGCCCAACATCCAGAAGGGTCTGGCGTTTGACATTGGGTCGGGCCCGGTGCCGGGCGAGATGCACCTGGCGGCCGGGCAGGAGCCGGTGGCGGTCGGCGTATGCGCCCACCTGAAGAAGGAGGACACGGTGACCGGAACGCACCGGCCTCACCATTTCGCCATCGCCAAAGGCGTCCCGCTGGACAGGATGGCGGCCGAGATCTTTGGTAAGGTGACCGGGCTCGGGCGCGGCAAGGGCGGCCATATGCATCTCTTCGACCCCGAGCACAAATTCAGCTGCAGCGGCATCATCGGCGCCGGCATGCCGCCGGCCTGCGGTTCCGCGCTGGCCGGCAAGAAGCTCGGCACTGACTGGGTGACGGCGACCTTCTTTGGGGAGGGCGCCGCCAACCAGGGCTCATTCCACGAGTCGCTCAACCTCGCGGCGCTGTGGAAGCTGCCCGTGGTGTTCATTTGCGAGGACAACAAGTGGGCTATCTCCGTCGAGAAGTCGGTCTCCACGGCGATCCCCTCGAATGCGGACCGGGCTGCCGCGTACGGCGTCCCCGGCGTCCGAGTGGAGCACAACGACGCCTTAGAAGTGTTTGCCGCCGCGGGTGACGCGGTGGCTCGCGCCAGGCGAGGGGAGGGCCCAACCCTCATCGAGGTCAAGACCGACCGCTACCTTGGTCACTTCCAGGGCGACGCCGAGGTCTACCGGCCGAAGGACGAGGTCGCCGAGCTGCGCAAGCACGATCCCATCCCGGCCCTCGAGGGGCATCTTCGAGCGCTCGGGCTGCTCAACGACCAGGCTGATGCCGAGATCCGGTCGCGCGCCCACCGCCGTGTGACTGATGCCTACGACTTCGCCAGGGCGACCGCCTATCCGGAGCCAGAGGAAGCGCTGTATCACGTGTTCGCGGCCTAGCCGCGGACGGAGCTGAGAAAGGAGTTATCGGACACTATGGCAACCGCGGTAGCGACTCGAACCCTGACCATGGCCCAGGCCATCGCCGAAGCTATCGGCCAGGAAATGGAACGCGACCCTAAGGTCTTCGTCATGGGGGAGGACGTTGGCAAGTACGGTGGGATCTTCGGCGCAACCGGCGGCCTCTTGCAGCGCTTTGGGCCGGAGCGGATCATGGATACGCCCATCTCCGAGACCGCCTTCATCGGCGCCGCGACCGGCGCGGCGGCCGAGGGCATGAGGCCCATCGCCGAGCTCATGTTCGTCGACTTCTTCGGCGTGTGCATGGACCAGATCTACAACCATCTGGCCAAGAACACGTACATGTCGGGCGGCAATGTGAAGCTGCCGGTCGTGCTCATGACGGCCATCGGCGGAGGGTACAACGACGCGGCTCAGCATTCGCAGTCCCTGTACGGTCTGTTCGCGCACGTTCCGGGGCTCAAGATCGTCGTGCCATCCAACGCCTACGACGCCAAGGGGCTGATGATCCACTCCATCCGAGATGACAACCCGGTGATGTTCTTCTTCCACAAAGGCATCATGGGCCTGCCGTGGATGGCGTACTTCGAAGGCAGCACCACCGAAGTGCCGGAGCATAGCTACACGGTCCCCTTCGGGCAGGCTAGAGTCGTTCGCGAGGGCGCCGACGTGACCATCGTGACGCTGAGCCAGATGGTCCACAAGAGCGTGATTGCCGCCGAGCAGGTGGCCATGGATGGCGTCAGTGCCGAGGTGCTGGACCTCCGGACGCTGGTGCCGCTCGACCGCGAAGCCATCCTGCGTTCGGTCGCGAAAACGGGCCGGCTGATCGTTGCGGATGAGGACTACCTGCGGTTTGGCATGAGCGGTGAGATTGCCGCCATCGTGGCGGAGGAGCTGGGGACCATCAGCCTCAAAGCTCCTGTACGACGGCTGGGGGTGCCGAACGTTCCGATACCGTACAGCCGCCCGCTGGAGCACGCCGTGATTCCGCAAGTGCACCACCTGGTGCACGCTATCCATCAGACCATGGCGAGCAAGGTATGAGTTCGGGGCGGCTGGACGGGGCGATTGCGCGTCAGCGTGATGAGTCGCCATGGCAGCGGTAGCCATCCGTCTTCCGGACGACGCCTGGGGAACGGTTGAAGCCGAAGCGCTGGTGGACAGGTGGCTGGTGGCCGAAGGCGCTCGGGTGAGCGCCGGCCAGCCGCTTGTTGCCGTGGTGCTGGTCAAGACCAACATCGAGGTCCCCGCTCCGGCGGATGGCGTCCTGACGAAGATCCTGGTGCCGGCGGACCACACGTTCAAGCGGGGCCAGGACTTGGGCACACTGGAGCTGGCGGCCTAAGGAGCCAGCTCCGGCCCGAGCTCCAGGCCGTCCACGGCCACCATCGCCGCTCGCTTATCGAAGAGCCGGGTACATCCAGTCGCAGCGAGAGTGGTTCAGGTGAGGGGAGCCGTCAGCGCTGGCTGCTGTGGACCAACTCTCCGTCGATGAAGCGCGGCTCTCCTTCCATCAGCGCCACCATCTGCTGATAGAACTGGTTCGTTTCGGGGCGCTTGGAATTCTCGGCTGCCTTTTCGGCTGACTCGAAGCGAATGAGCCCGATCAGGTGCTTCGAGTCCTTGAGATCGCGAACCCAATCCGCGCTGACGAAGCCGGGTGCCCGCTGCGCTTCCTCCTGATCCCATCGCCGCCCCATCTGTTCGAGCTCGGACCAGCTCCCCTCGTCCTTCAACCGTGCATCAATAATCTGAATGAACATCACCGTCTCCTTTCGTCACATGCGCTTTCGCGGTTGCTCGATGTGCCTATCGCTGAGCGCTCGGCCCTCAGCACTTTCCAGGCCACGCTGCTCGCCATCCGACCATCCTCGCCGAATTGGCAGGATAGGCCCTGGCCTGGTGGGGTAAGCCTCGAAGGAGGGTTCCGAAACTCCCTGCGCGCTTCGCTCCATTGACTTTTCCGGGCCAAGTTTCTATCTTGCCGTCAGCGACGACGTTGCCGCCGCTGTTGACGGCAGCGAGCGATGGATCCTCGAAACGTTCGTGAGCCGCGACGTGGCGGAGGTGATACGGGCGGTCATTCTGAGAAGGTGTGAACGTGAAGCCGAGCTCGCTGGGAACGCTGGCGCCAGCCAGCGCCATGCTCACCGCCATCTGCGGTTTTCTCTACGCCGTGTCGTTCGTCATCCTCAAGAACCAGGTCCTCTTCTCGCTGTTTCTCATGCTGGGCGGGGTGTTCACCATCGTGGTCTTCGTCGAGCTGCATCAGCGGATGATGGGTGCGAACGCCGCCGTGGCGCTGCTGGCGCTGCTGATCGGGGCGCTCGGCGCCGCCGGGGCGATGGCCCACGGAGGATATGATCTCGCCAATGCGCTGCACCCTCCGCAGCCCAGCCCTGCATTGAGCGATCTGCCGAGCGCCGTTGATCCGCGCGGTCTGGCAACGTTTGCCCTGGCCGGACTGGCGCTGCTCGCCTGGAGCAGCGTGTTAAGAGCTGGCTTCCATGGCAGCGGCCTCGCCTACCTCGGTTTCCTTTCGGGAGCGCTGCTGCTGCTGATCTATCTTGCTCGCCTCATCGTGCTGGATGCTTCGAGCCCGGTGGTCCTCGTGCCCGCGCTGCTGGAAGGCTTTATCGTCAGCCCCATCTGGTACGTCTGGCTTGGCTTGCGGCTGGCCGGCGTCCCATCCAATCCCGCGCCGTAACGATGGCCGTCCGTCCTCGGCTCGGCGACCGCCTGGACGAGATCCGCCATGCCCGCTTCGTAGGTCGCACCGTGGAATCTGCCCTGTTTCGGCAGCTGATCGCGGCTGACTCGCTCCCGCTCCAGGTGCTGTTCGTCTTCGGTCCCGGCGGTATTGGCAAAACAACCCTGGCCAAGGAGTTTGCCTACCTCTGCCAGGAGGCGAGCGTTCGTTGTGTCTACCTGGACGCTCGAGACGTCGACGCCAGCCCGCGGGGCTTCTGCGGGGCCATCTCTTACGCGGCCGGTCTCGACCCTGCCGGTCCGACCGTGGCGCAGCTGTGCGGCGAGGGCCAGCGCCAGGTGCTGCTCATCGACACTTACGAGAATCTCGCTCCCCTCGACAACTGGCTGCGCGAGACGTTTCTGCCGCAGCTTCCGGACAGTGTCCTGGTCGTTCTCAGTGGGCGAGACCCGCCCAGCCGAATGTGGCGTACCGACCCAGGCTGGCAGGCCATGCTGAAGCCGCTGCCGCTTCGGAATTTGACGCCGGATGAAGGCCGCGCGTATCTCGTCAGTCGCGGCGTGCCGGCCAGCCAGCAAGGGGCCGTCATCGAGTTCACCCACGGGCACCCGCTGGCGCTGTCCCTGATCGCCGATGCATTCTCGCAGCACAACGGCCTGCAGTTCGCGCCGGAGAATGCCCATGACATCGTGTCGACGCTGGTCACGCATTTCCTGGGCTCCGTGCCCGATCGCGAGCATCGCCGCGCGCTGGAGGCGTGCGCCTTGGTCCGCTCCACGACAGAGCCCTTGCTGGCAGAGCTGCTGGATTCAGGGGATGCCCACCAGCTCTTTCGGTGGCTGCAGTCCCTGTCGTTCGTGGAGCCGGGGCATGAGGGCCTGTTCCCGCATGAGATCGCGCGGGAAGCGCTGACGGCCAACCTGCGCTGGCGGGATCCCGACTGGTACGCCGAGCTGCACCGGCGGGCTCGCGCGCACTACGGCGGCCGCGTCCAGCAGACCCATGGCTTCGAGCAGCAGCGCGTGCTGTTCGACTACGTCTTCCTGCATCGTGATAACCCGCTGATGCGCCCCTACCTGGAATGGCAGGAAACAGGAGCAAGCATGCCCGATGCGCTGCGGCCGGGCGATGAGCGGCTGCTGCGCGAGATGGTCGAGCGCCACGAGGGGCCGGAGTCGAGGCTGTGGCTGGACTACTGGATCCAGCGCTTGCCGAGCACGTTCGTGGTGTACCGCGACGCTGAGGGGAAGCCAAGCGGCTTTGTCGTACCGCTGCCGCTGGAAGATCTATCCGGTGAGGAGCGGGAGCAGGATCCCGCGGTTCGCGCGGTGTGCCGTTACCTGGAGGCGACGTCGCCGCTCCGGTCAGGCGAACGTGCAACGCTGTTCCGCTTCTGGATGGAACGCCACACCTATCAGGCGGTGTCCGCGACTCAGAGCTTGATCTTCGGACGCGCCGCGCAGTACTACCTGACCACTCCAGGGCTTGCGTTCAGCTTCTTCCCTGTCGCCGACGCTGACTTCTGGCGTTCGATGTTCTCGCACGTGGATCTGCCGCGGCTGCCTCAAGCCGACTTCGTGGTGGGCGGCAGGCATTTCGGTGTGTTCGGCCATGACTGGCGGATCCGGCCGCCGCTCGCCTGGTTGACCTTGCTGGGGAGCCGAGAGATCGATACACCCGAACCAGCGGACGCCAGGCAGGCTGGCAGTGTCGTGTTGAGTGAGCCGGAATTCGCTGGCGCCGTTCTGGAAGCGCTGCGTCATTTCAACCGGACGGATTTGCTGCAGACCAACGCTTTGCTACGGTCGCGGCTCATTTCGGAGCGTTCCGGCGCGGCCTCAGGGGAGGCGCGGCGCGTGGAAGTCCTGCGCAGCCAGATCCTGGACGCGGCCGAGGGGCTCAAGCTGTCGGCTCGGGACGCTCGGCTGTGGTCCGCCCTGCAGCACACCTATTTCCATCCGGCCGCCAGCCAGGAGCAGGCGGCCGAGCTGCTGGATCTGCCGTTCAGCACGTACCGGCGCTACCTGAAAGCCGGCATTGCCCGCGTCACGACCTCCCTGTGGCAGCGTGAGCTGGGCGTATTCGAGCAATGAGCAAACACTGACCAGCATCTGAACAGAAGCTGACCTCGGATTGGTCTGTCCCGGACAGGAGCGCGCGCCCATACTGGCGGCATCCAGTCACAACAGCCATGAGGAGGTCAGTCAGATGCCCACCTACGGTTTGATCTTTCCGATTGTGCCCGGCAAGGAGCCGGTTATTCGCGACGTCTGCCGCCAGCTCCAGGAGCGCCGGGCTGAATACGAGGATTCGCGCGGACGCATGGGCGTATCGGTCGAGCGCGCGTACATCCAGGACAACCCGGATGGAAGCGCAGTAGTGCTGGCGTACATCGACGCCGACCGCTCGCTCAATGAGGGGATGTCTGTCATGCTGGCGTCGGAAAGCCCTCTCGACCGCTATTTCATCGAGAGAGAAGCGGAGGCGACCGGCGTGGATTTTCGATCGCTCGGCAAACTCCCCGAGCCGGAAACGGTCGGCCAGTGGCTTGCTCCGGGCAATCCCCAGCGTGCGCGTGGCCTGGTCTTCACGGCGCCGCTCCTGCCAGGCAAGACGGACGACGGCCGAGCGTTCGCTCGAGAAGCCTTTGTCACCCGAAGGGCCGAGCTGACCGAATCCCGGCTGGCCAAGAGGATGACCCGCGAAGAGGTGTTCCTGAATCACACGCCGGCGGGTGACATGATCGTCGTCTACATCGAAGGCGAGGATCCGGTCGAAGCCAACCGCCAGTTTGCCGCTTCTCATACGCCATTCGACCGCTGGTTCAAGGACCGCTGCAAGGAGATCTTCCCGCCGTACATCGACTTCAATCAGCCGGTACCGGACAACGAGGAGATCTTCTCCTGGACTCGCGCCGCGTCCCTCTCGCAGGCTCGCTGACTCCGGATCGCCGGGGCCTGATAACTGAGCGGCCCTGATACCTGCCGGCAGCTCGGGAACGTTCCCCCGAGCTGCCGGCGAGGCTCGGAACGGTTAGCAAGCTGCGTACCAATCACGATCGCCGGCAGCCTCCTGGGGGACTCGGGAAGCGATCGCGGCCCAGTGTTCCAGGGTGCTGCGGGCTGGTCAGTGTCCGGAGCAGCCCGGATGTAAGTCTCATTAGATGGAGGAGCAACGTGAAACGCGGCAAACAGGTCTTCATGAGTCTCGGCTGCGCACTGGCGCTGCTGAGCATGCCTGCCCTTGCGCAGGCGCAGCAGGCAGCGCCCGTGCAGGCGCCAGTCGGCCCGCTGCCTGCCCCGGTCCAGGCGCCGGTGGGATCTGCCGGAGTTCCTAGCCTTTCGCTCGTCATCGGCGTTGGCCATGACGATCCGGCCAACCAGGCCAACATGGATGACACTCACCGGCTGTTCGATTACACCGATTTCTTCAGCCGCTCCGTAACCGTGCACAGCGGCGATACGCTTGACTTCCGCTGGTCGGCTGGGTCAACGCACGTGGTCGCCCTGGCCGGCGACGAGGCTGCTGCGCGCAAAGCGTATCCCGTCGGCAATCTCGACACCGAGGATGCCAACCTGGCGCCGGGCAGCGGCGGCGCGAAGATCACGCTGGGCCCAGGGCAGCAGTCCATTACCGGCGGCAGCACCGGTGGTGGTGGCCAGATCGGCAGACCGGAGAGCCCTCCTCCTTGCGGCCTGCCGTCGGCCGGACAGGTTCCGTGCATCTTCAAGGGAGGGAACGACGTTGAGGCCACCGGCATCGTCGCGGCGCTCGATCCACAGTCGGGTCAGCCCACCCCGTTGGACTGGAAGGTGACCATCAACGCTGCGCCCGGGAGCTATGCCTACTTCTGCTACATCCATCCCGGAATGAGGGGGACGCTCACCGTAGCGCCGGCCGATCAGCCGATTAGCACGCAGGCGCAAGTCGATGCCGCGTCGGCTGCGCAGTTCGCCGACGATCAGTCGAAGGCCCTCGCGGTGGAGCAGGCGGCCAACTCCGTGGTATTCAGCGGCGGCGCTCCCGGTACCCGCGTCTACCAGGTGCTGGTTGGTCTCGCCGCCGCCGATAACCACGTGGCTATCGACGAGATCCTGCCCAACAAGCCGCTGAGCCTGGTGCCTGGCGATCAGGTGCAGTACGTGTGGAAGGACTCCCATGAAGTGCATACGGTGACCTTCCCTAACGACATGGCCAAGGTCCCCAATTTTCCGGGCTTCGACTGTGGCACCACGTTCCAGCCGGTGCCTGAAGGGGCACCCCCGCCCGGCGCGGCGCCCTTCGTGCCGTGCGCCGATCCGACGGAGAAGGCGCCAGAGCCGATCTTCGACCCCGGCAACGCCGCCTCGGGCACCGCGCTCAGCGACCCGTCAGCTGTCGTCGACTCCGGAATCTTCATCGGTGCCGACTATGGCTTGACCCCGCCCGCCACCAGCTGGTCGGTCAAGGTCACCGGCTCGACAAAGCCTGGCAGCTACCAGTGGATGTGCACGGTGCACGACTGGATGCAGGGAACGATCACGGTGGGCGGCTGACAGCTAGCGATTTCGCTCGTTGCGGACGAAGAGGGTCGTGCCCGCCACCAGGAAGATGACGAACAGGCCCGCGGCCACCACGGCGTTGAGCAGCACCGGGTCGAGGACGACTTTGCCGAACTCGGGCAGCCCGGCGTAGTAGGTGCCGCGGGTCAGGTCCACGGCGTAGCGCATGGGAGATACGCGAGACAGGATCTCCAGCGGCAGGGGCAGGACTTTCACGGGCACAAAGGCACCCGAAAGAAAGAACTGCGGGAACATGATCAGCGGCACTACCTGCCCCACGGAGCGCTGATCCTTCAGGTTAGACAGTGTCAGCACGCCGAACGCGCCCCCGAACAGGCAGACGGCGATGCCGATCAGCAGCAGTCCGAGCAGCTGCGATGCCGACGGCCTCACGCCCACGAGGATCCCGAACAGGATAATGGGCAGCCCCTGCACCATGGCTACCGACGATTCCCCCAGTATCTTGCCGAAGATGATCGAGTAGCGGGAGACCGGTGAGACGAACATCTCCTGACTGAAGTCGTTCTCGCGGTCGGCGATCAGCGAGATGATGCCCTGCGTCGTGGATTGGAAGAGCGTCTGCGCGAAGATCCCGGTGAAGATGAACGGGAGAAAGTCGTAGCCGGCAGCCTGCGCCAGGTTGGCCTGCATGCTGCCGCCCAGCACGCCAATGAAGAAGACAGGGAAGATGAATCCCAGGACGAGCCGTTGGCGGTCGCCCAGCAGCTTGAGGAGATCGCGATAGGCGATGGTGAGGATGGCGTTGATTTCGGTCACGTTGTCTGGTCCTCCTCAGTTTGTCCGATGATGGCCAGATATGCGTCCTCGAGCGTTGGCGAATGCAGGCGCACCGTCGTAAGCGGCGTGTCGATCGATTTCAGCAGGTGCTGGATCCCGCCGGCGCCGAGCGGAATCCGGAGCAGGGGCCCTTCGGTGAAGCTCACGCCCAGCTCGCACAGCTCGCTTCGCAGCGCCGCCCGGTCCTGAGCGTCGACGAGCACGTAATCCTCCACCAGCGCAGACCGGAGCTCGGCCGGTGTGCCGCGAGCGATGATCCGGCCCTTGGTCATGACGCACAGGTCGTGGGCCTGCTCGGCTTCCTCGAGATAGTGCGTGGTGAGGAAGACCGTAGTTCCATGCTCCTTGCGCACGCCCAACAGGTACTCCCACAGGTTGCGCCGGCTGCCCGGATCGAGCCCGATCGTCGGTTCGTCGAGAAACAGCACCTTGGGGTGATGGATAAGGCTGCGGATGATCTCCAGCTTGCGGATCATGCCCCCGGAGAAGCTCTTGACCGGCTTGCCCAGATCGTCCTGCAAATCCATGACCGCGGCCAGGTCCAGCACCGCCTTGCGGTAGGCCGCAGGCATGCCGCTGAAGGTGAAGCGAAACGGATACAGGCCGTAGAGGACGGCGTGAAAACGGATGTTCTGCTCGGCGCTCAAGTTATGGTCGAGACTGGGCCGCTGGAAGATGATGCCGACCTCGCGGCGCACCGCGCTGGCTTCGCGCTGCACGTCGTGGCCGGCGATGCGCACCTGGCCGTCGGTTGGGGACAGGGTTGTCGTGAGGATGGAGATCGTTGTGGTTTTGCCAGCGCCGTTCGGGCCCAGCAGGGCAAACAGCTGGCCAGGCTCTACTGCAAAGGAAATGCCGTCGACGGCGTTGGCCGTGGCCTTGCGGTAGCGTTTGACCAGGCCTTCCACTTCGATGATCGGAGGCACCAGCAAAGCTTAGGCGCTAGGCCTGCGGGGACGGCCCCGCGCAGGCCTAGGCGACAGGACCGGCGTGCTGCGTGAGAACACCGCGGCCCGGCGCTGCCCCGGGCATCCGCACCTGCCTGGCTCGCCAGCGCTGGATCGCGCGCTGAGTGGTGTCGTACACCACGTGACCCTCGGCGTCGCAGGAGTAAGCGTAGGCTCTGGTGCCGTTACGGATGGCGTACAGTCCGCGGCGATCCTCGCCGTCGGCCCAGGGGCAGAAGACCTTGAGCGCCAGGAAGCGCTCGTGAGCTGCCAGGCTGCCGTCGGCGTGGGGGAACAGCTCGACCGCCGCCACCAGCTTGCGATAGGTGTTGAGCGGGCCGGGGTCCGCGTTGGTCGAGGCGCGCAGCGCGGCCAACAGCAGCTCGAGCTGCACGGTCTGGGCGAAGGTCGCGCCGCGCGGCGCGACGGCGCAGGAATACAGCGTTCGCAAGTCTCGCCAGTCTTCCAGGTTGGGGCCGATGTGTCCCTGCTGAAGAGCTTCGCGCACGAGGGCTTCGGCCAGCGACAGGCATTCGCCGGGCCGGGGACGAACGATCCGCGAAATGTCGTCGGGCGTCCCTCCTCGCAGTGCCAGCATCATCTCCAGGTCGCGGCGCCATTCTTCGGCGGCCTGCTTCCAGTCCAAACGGTGCTCGGGCAGGTCGAGCTTGCGTCCTGCCAGCCAGTTCTTGCACAGCACCCACTGCTGAATGCTTTCACGCAGCTTGCGCTCACCGAGGCGAGCCTGCCGGCGAACGTCCGCGGCGCATTCCATGCAGGTAGGCGGCAGGGAGGCTGATTCGCGTCCTCGGGCGACGGCCCGACTGATCTGGGCAAGGGTGTAAACCGACCCGCCTTCGAGTGCCAGCGCTATCCGGATTTCCCGGGGCGTCATGCCCATCCGGGCATAGGGCTCGACTGCCAGGCCCACCCCGCCTCGGGCCCGACTGACCGCGGCGCGCATCGTCTGTCGCGTCTCCACCCTGCTCGGCCGCGGCAGATAGCCTTCCCGCCGCAGGTTCTGGATGGTGGTGGAGATGGCTTTGAGCGGAAGCCCGAGCGTCGAGCTGATTTCGATCCTGCTTTGTCCCCGCTGCAGGAGGTCCCACACGCGACGCATCAGGGTGTGTGGCTTGGGCGGTTCAGTGGAACGTGAACGGCATCCCGAATTTCGATGTGGGCTAGATTGGGTGCTGACTGTCAGCGTAGGCGTTCATCTCCCCAAGAGAGTGTTGCGCTTGCCGCACGGGCCATCGCCCGAGCGTTCGTGAGCTTCCCCAAGATGCTGGAAGCCGCGTAAACCGTAAATAAACAAGGCCTCAAGAGGTCGTAAATAGAACTGCGGTGAGAGCCTGCTTTTCGGGCGTGATCTACGCCGCGCGGCGGCCTGGCGCTTGCACGCTAAATGCGGTACCGTAAGCCCAGCCCGCCGGGATCGGCGTCGAGGATCGCATACCGGCAGCAGCCCGAACGGTGGTGGACAGTCGCGCGGAGGCGCCCGTGGAAAGGTGGTCTGCGATGCAGCTTGGCCAGGTTCTTCGCTCGAAGATCAGGAACATCCCTCCGCTGATCTCGGTCGGGCTGGTGCTCGCCGCGTGTGGAACCACGCCGGCGGCGGCTCCCTCAGTGTCTGCCAACGGATCGGCTGGTCTCAAGGCCGCCCCGGCCGGTGCAGGCGCTTCGGCGCCGCCAGCGGCATCGCGTCCGCCGGCGGCCAAGCTTTCCCCACCGTCGGACTGGCAGGCCCAGTGGGATCGGACCTTGGCGGCGGCGAAGCAGGAGGGAAGCGTCAGCATCATCTCCGCTCCGGGTGACGTCTATCGACAGGTGTTCGACGTCTTCCAGCAGAAGTACGGCATCTCCGTTGAGGTCCAGGTCGGCAATGGCCAGGCCGACCTGGTGCCCCGCATCGACAACGAACGCAAGGCCGGGCAGTATCGCTGGGACGTCGTCGTTCACAGCGCACGGTCCATGTTCCAGGGCTACAAGCCTCTCGGCGCCCTGGACTCACTTCGCTCGGCCCTGATCCTGCCCGAGGTGCTGGACGACAGCAAGTGGCTGGACGGGTTTGCCGGCGGCTGGGCCGATCTCGACAGCTCGCTGGTCTACAGCTTCGTTCGCGGCGCCGAGCCGTCGGCCCGAATCAACCGCGCTGTTATCCCCGAGTCGCAGCTCAGCACGGTCGATCAGCTGTGGGATCCTCGCTGGAAGGGCAAGATGGCCTGGCTCGATCCCCGCGTGCCAACGGGCGGCCAGGCCGTGGCCGTGACCATCTTTGCGACGAAAGGCCCGGACAAGCTCCGGACCATCCTGCGCGATCAGGATCCAGTGCTCACGCAAGATCGCCGGCAGCTGGGCGAGTGGGTCGTGCGCGGTCAGTACCCGATTGGTTTCGGAGTCGACGTTGCCGTGCTGACGGCCTTCGGGCAGCAAGGGCTCGACGTCAAGAGCATCCGCCCGCTGGAGGACTCCGACCCCGCGGCAACGCACCTGACGTCGTCCACCGGCGCCATCGGCCTCTTCAACCGGGCTCCTCATCCAAACGCGGCCAAGGTCCTGATCAACTGGCTCCTCAGCCAGGAAGGACAGGCCGTCTACAGTCAGCGAACCGGCTACAACGTACGCCGGCTGGACGTGCCCGCGGCCGACGCGGACACTTCGCTCAAGCCCGGCCGCCAGTACGTGGACCTCAACATCGAGTCCTCACTGCCGTACTACACCCAAGCCGGCGAGATCATCAAGCAAGAGCTGCACTGAGAGGGGGTGGGGAGCTCGAATAGCCCTTCAGCAAGAGCGACCCAGCCCACCCGACGACGAACAAACCAGCAGCCGAGAGCTTGGGTCAGCTCTTCGTCAGGCCTCGGTCCACCGCGCTCTTGACGAAGGATCCGTCGAGCAGTTTGCTCAGATCCACGCTGGCGACTTTGTCGTTAGTCTTGGCCAGTGTGGCGACCGAGTCGGCGAATAGGGTCGGGTTGGGGTCGGGAACTGCCGGGAAGACCTCCAGCGTATAGTAATCGTACGTGGCTGCGAGCGCCTGGTCGTCGTCCAGCTTGGTCCATTTCTTCATGATGGCCAGCGTCCCGGCGCGGTCAGATTTGAGCCGGCCCAGCGCCTCGATGAGTGAGTCGACGTAGCGCTGGGTTACGTCCCGATGGCTGGCCACCCAGCTCTTCTGGGCGATGGTCGACTGGCCGGCAGCCGGGATCTTGAGCGAGGCCATGTCCATGATGCGCCGAAAGCCGTCCTTTTCCAGCGCCAGGTTCTCCGGGAACGAGGCGACCGCGGCCTGGATGGACCCTCCGCGAAGCGCGGCGGCGCGCACAGGCGTGCCGCCAATCGCAAGGATGGAAACGTCCTTATCCGGGTCGATGCCGAGCTTCTTCAGGCTGTAGCGTGTGGCCAGGTCACTCGAATCGCCGAAGGAGCTCACGCCCAGCTTCTTTCCCTTCAAGTCGGCCGGGGTCTTGATGTCCGGCGTCGATTCGAGCAGGTAGCTGTAGACGGGGATGATCGTCGTGAGCACGGTGAGATCGGCACCATCGGCGGCAGGGCTCAGCGCTGCCGATCCTCCGGACTGCACGAACTGCACTTGCCCGGACAGCAGCGCCGCCATCGATTGGTTGCCGTTGCTGACGAGCTGCAGGTCGACCGTCAGCCCGTGCTTCTGGAAGATGTCGGTATCCTGCCCCACCCACAGCGGCAGGTAGCCGGAGTCCGGACTGTTGTACACGACCGTGATCTTGTCGCCGCCGCTCGTGCCCGGCTTGGCCTGGGCCGATGAGCTGGCGGCAGGCGTGGCTGAGGAAGCGCCGGCTGGGGCCGAAGCGCTGGCGGCCGGTTTGGCCGCGGAAGCCGACGCCCCGCCGCTCACTCCGGGCGGTGCGGCCCCGCCGCACGCGGCGAGCAGCAGCGCTGCTGCGGCAGCAAGCGCATGCACCTTGGACAGCCGAGCCGTGACGACCATGGCGTTGTCCTCCTGGGATTCGGTTCGGGATTAGCCTACAGCCTATAGCAAGAGGCCACAAGGCCAGAAAACCCCAAACCCCGAATCGCCGGCCCCTGACCCCTGGACTCGTGGACCCCTGGACCCCAGACCCCTAAACCCTCTACCCTAAACCCTCATGAGCACCATACCCAAATCGCTTGGCGCCTTCGTTCAGGCGCTCGAGCCGCGCAACGACGTGGCGATCGTCGAGGGGGCCGACTGGAACCTCGAAGTGGGCTGTCTCACCGAGCTGTCCGCTGAAGTCGACGGGCCCCTGCTGCTGTTCGACAAGTTCGCCGGCTATCCCGCTGGATTCCGAGTGGCGAGCAACGTCATCAATACACCCAGCCGGCTGGCCGTGGCCATGGGCCTGCCGCCGGATGAGCATCCGATCGACCTGCTGCGGCTGCTGCGCGAACGCCGATCCAAGCTTCGTCCGCTTCCCCCGGACGAGCAGCGGGATGGTCCCGTGCTCGAGTGCCACCAACCCGAAGGCCAGGTCAACCTGGAGGCATTTCCCGCTCCCAAGTGGCACGAGCACGACGGTGGCCGCTACATCGGCACCGGCGACATGGTCATTCTGCGCGACCCCGAGTCGGATTGGGTGAACTTCGGGGTGTACCGCGCCTGCGTCCAACGCGCCGACAGGCTCAGCCTGTGGGTGATCGGCGCCAAGCACGGGCGGATACTGCTGGAGCGCTACTGGTCCAGAGGACAAGCGGCGCCAATCTGCGTGGTGCTGGGCTGCGACCCTGCCACCTGGACGGCCGGCTACAGCGCCATGCCCGCCGGCACGTCCGAATACAGCTACGCCGGCGCTTTGCATGGTGAGCCCGTGCAGGTGGTGCGCGGACCGCTGACTGGCCTGCCCATTCCCGCCGAAGCCGAGATCGTGGTAGAAGGAGAGGTCCCGCCACCCTCCGAGGAGACCGCCCACGAAGGTCCGTTCGGGGAATGGCCGGGCTATTACACGCACAGTGGCAACGAATGCGTGGTGCGGGTGAAGGGCATCTGGCACCGGCGTAACCCGATCATTCTCAGCGTGCCTCCGCTGCGGCCATTCAGCGCTTCGGGCAGCCACCCCAGCTACGGCATCCCGCTGTCCGCGGTCGAGCTATGGGATCACCTGGAGCGCTCCGGCATGACCGACGTCTGCGGCGTATGGGGGCACAACAACACGCTGCTGTGGGTGATCAGCCTGAAACAGCGTTACGCCGGCCAGTCCAAGCAGGCGCTCATGACCGCGGCCGGGTTCCGCGCCGGAGCGAGCATGTACAGCCTGGTAGTTACCGTCGACGACGACATCGATCCCACGAACTTGCAGGAGGTGATGTGGGCGGTATGCACGCGCGCCGACCCCGCGCAATCCGTGGAGGTTGTGCGAGGCGCGTGGGCGTCCCTGCTCGATCCGCGTCTCTCGCCTGCTCGCCAAGCGTCGGGTGAAACCACGGTGGGCCGCCTGCTGATCGACGCCTGCAAGCCGTTTCACTGGAAGGATCAGTTCCCGCGGACCAACGTCTTTTCACCGGACATCCGCCGCGCCACCGCTTCCAAGTGGTCGCACGTCCTGCCCGCCCTCAAGCCGTAGCGGTCAGGTCGCAAGCGCCGCGTAGCGCGGGCCCGCGGCCCGCCCGGTGATCCGTTCGCTTCCGACCGAGCTGCCGGGTGAGCGCCGGCGAGTAGCGCGGGCCCTTGCGGCCCGCCCGTTATCCGTTCGCTTCCGGCCGAGCTGCCGGGTGAGCGCCGGCGAGTAGCGCGGGCCCGTGCGGCCCGCCCGGTGATCCGTTCGCTTCCGACCGAGCTGCCCGGTGAGCGCCGGCGAGTAGCGCGGGCCGTCGCGGCCCGCCCGTTATCCGTTCGCTTCCGACCGAGCTGCCGGATGTGCGCCGGCAGAGTAGCGCGGGCCCTTGCGGCCCGCCGGCGATCGGTTCGCTTCGGCCGGAGGCGCGACTGCTTATAGACAATCGCCCGACCTGCTTCGTTACTGCGGAGTCGTGTCCAGATGGCGCTCCGCGGCGCTCTTCACGAACGAATCGTCCAAAATCGAAGCCACATTGAAACCCACGACCTTGGGATTGGTCTTGCTCAGGATGTCGATCGAATCCTTGAACTGCTCCACCTTGGGGTACGGCAGGGCGGCGATGGCCTCCTGGGTGGCATAGTCGTAGCCCCTGGACATCGCAGATTCATCGTCTGACTTGTAATAGCGCTTCATCAGCTCGACGCCCCGCGGCTTGTCGGTCTTGAGCTTGGCGAACGACTGGATCATCGAGTCGACGTAGCGCTGAATGAGATCGCGATGTGAGCTCAGGTAGGAGCGCTGAACGGTGACCACCTGATTGGCCGATGGCAGCCCCAGGGCGGTGATGTCGAACAGCGGGTGGAATCCCTGGGCTTCCAGCGCGAACACACTCGGCGGGCTGTCGACCGTGCCCTGCACCGCTCCTCCCACCAGGGCCGCGGTGCGCTGCGGAACTCCGCCCACGGCGATGAGCGCTACGTCCTTGTCCGGCTCGAGGCCAAACTTCTGTAGCGTGAGGCGGGTGGCCACGTCACTGGTATCGCCCTGGCTAGCGATGGCCAGCTTCTTGCCCTTCAGGTCTTGCGGCGTCTTGATTTCCGGAGCAACTTCGAGCTTGTAGGGGTAGACCGGAGCGATGGTTGCCAGCGCTACCAGATCCGCTCCGCCCACGACCGCGCTCACGATGTCGGACCCGCCACCCTGGTAGATCTGCGCATTCCCGGATAACAGCGCCGCCATCGCCGCGGACGAGTTGGACAGCAGCTGCACCTCGGCATTGATGCCATTGCGCGCAAAGATGCCCGCCTCCTGCCCGTACCACAGCGGCAGGTAGAGCGAAGCAATAGTGCTGTATACGACGATCACCTTTTCGCCGGCCGCGCTGGCTGCCAGCTTGGCAGACCCGCCCGCGCTGGCCGCAGCTGACGCGGCGGCGCCCGGCTTGACGCTCGCTGGCGCCGATCCCTGGACTGCGCTCGTCGCGCTGGCCGGCTTCGCGTCAGCTGCCGGGCTTGCCGCGGCGGGGCTCGATGTCACGGGTTGAGCGCTGCCGCATGCGGCCAGCAGCACGCACAGGATGGCGACAAAGGATGCCGCCAAGTTCCGACCGACCGAGGTGCCAAACATCTTCTTCGTCATGGCCCGCAATTCTAGACCTCACTCCAATTGCGTACACGGCCACTTTCGGGCCCGACTGCAACGCCGCGGTTGCGCATCCTCGGCCGGTTCATATAATGCCTGCAACCCAAATCCAAATTCGGAGCCAAAGGGAGGAAATCAGCATGACTCGTTCGGTCTTAGGAACAACGGTTGCTGCACTGGCGCTGCTGGCCGCCTGTGGAGGGCAGGCAGCCCCTTCCAGCGCGCCAGTCTCGGCGTCCGCGCCCGCATCCTCGGCTGCCGCTAAGCCCAGCGCAGCTCCCTCGTCGTCTGCGGCGTCCGCCTCGGCCAAGCCGGCGGCATCGTCCGCCGCGGCCTCGGCGAAGCCCGCAGCGTCCGCCAGCGCCAGCGCTTCGGCGGCGCCCACGGCCACCTTCGCGCCCGCTGTCGAGGCCGACACTACGCGCGCCCCGCTTACTCGCACGACGTTCCCTGCCATCGAGGGTAAAGGCCTGACGACGGACATCATGGAAGTGGATCAGCAGGCGCACCGGCTGTATGTCACCGACCAGATCGTCAAGGGCATCGACATCTGGGACGTGTCCACGGCCATGCCCAAATACCTTAAGACGGTTGATACCGGAAGCGCTCCCAACGGTGTCACGGTGGCCGGCAACGTGAAGAAGGTCTTCACTGGTCTGAGCGATGCGACGATAGCCATCATCGACGTCGATCCGGCCTCGCCCAAGGCCGACACGGTTATCGCCAAGATCAACACGAATGGCAAGAAGCGAGCCGACGAGACCGACTACGACCCCAACACCAAGAAGATGTTCGTGGCCAACAGCGACGACGGTATCGTCACCGTCATCGATGGCACGACCAATCAGGTGGTCAAGCAGTTCATGGACGTCGGGAAATCACTCGAGCAGCCGCGCTACAACCCGGTCGACAAGATGATGTATCTCACGGCGCCGGACGACAACTGGATCGTGCAGTTCGATCCCACCAAGGACGCCCTCGTGAAGAAGTGGGACGTGGGTGACAACTGCCAACCGCATGGCATCGCCATCAATCCCGGCACGAATCAGGCGCTGTTGAATTGCTCGGTCAAGTCGCACCTGCACGTTGCGCTGTGGGACTTCAAGGCCGGTAAGGTGGTGGCCACGGAGGACCGCGGTGGCTCCGGAGACGCCGACATCTACAACGCCAAGGCCGATCGCTACCTCTCCGCGGCGAACACCGCGGCCGGCCCGTCTATCGGTATCTACACCGGCGCAGGAAAGTTCATTACCAACGTGCCGACGGTGAGCGGAGCCCACCAGGTGGCCTACGACGAAACCAACAAGATCGTCTACACCTCGGATCGTTCGCCCTCGGGGGGTCTGCTGAGCTTCGCGCTGCCGAACAAGTAAGCTTGCCTTGAAACACGAGAGGCCCGGGCAACCGCCCGGGCCTCTCGCCGTCTCACCCCTGACCCTGACCCTGATCCCTAACCGGGCCGATGCCAGTAGCGGTATCGCAGCCGCCAGGGCTTCGTCAACGCGTTGAGCACCGCGCGACGTTTGCCGTCCAGCCCGGCGGTCATCGTGAGCAAGCCAAGCACCTTCTTGCGCCAGGGGATGTGGTGCTCGGGATAGCGCACCGCCGCAACGGCCCGCAGGCCGTGATCGATGGAAGGCCGGTTGAGGACATTGAGCACGTGGGTGCCTCCGGCTTCCCTTTCGCCATAGATCTGCGCCCCGGTTTCAGCAGCCCGCGCTTGTGCCCGCTCGGCAATTTCCCAGCCCAGGCCGAAGTCCAGCGCCTGGACGGGGCACGCCTGCACGCAAAACGGCTTCTCGCCCATGGCGATGCGGTCGCTGCACATCGTGCACTTGGTCGACGTCCCGTGTACCTGCTCCTTGCCGATGACGTGCCATGGGCAGGCGTGGATGCAGTATTCGCAGCCGATGCACTTTGCCTGGTCGATGACGACCGGGCCCTCTTCGTACTTGGTGATGGCTTCCACCGGGCACACCGCCGCGCACAGCGGATATTCGCAGTGCATGCAGCTCTTTCTGCCCCACACCTGGGCTTGGCCCTCGGCCACCGGCGGCATCATCGTCAGCCAGTTGGAGCTGTTGATCGTGAAGTAGTTACCCCGCGGCAGATCGTTCCAGTCCTTGCAGGCCTCCACGCACTGGCGGCAGCCGATGCATTTCGCAGCGTCGAAGGAGATCGCCCGCGGCTGCCCGTCGAGCAGCCTGGCCACCGGATACGGCCGCCGGTCGCGGCTCTGCTGTACGCTCATGCCCTCGCGCTCAAAACCAGGTCTTCCTCCCCATCGAGTCCGAGTATTGTAGGCTCGGCGAATTGCTGGTGGGAGTTTGCCGGCGTCTCATCGGTCGATACCTGCTATCTGTTTGGCCAGCACTTCCAGCGCGCTGGGGTCGTAACCCTTCATCAGGCGGGCCTGATTCGTGGCCAGGCTGCCGGCATTGTGCATCTCGAACAGCAGCTGGCGCATGCCGAAGGACTCACTGGTGTATTCCCAGGCCAGCTTCATCATCTTGAATCGGTCTGGGGCGCGTTGGTCTCCGCCGATCATGTAGCGCCTCATCGCTTCGCCCACGTCCTCGCTCTGAAGGTCAGGCTCGCCAGGGGACATCAGGATCCCGGAGCCGCACAGCTCGCGGACGATCTCGAGGATGCGCGCGTGCTCTTTCAGGCTGTGCACGCGGCCCAAGGAGACTTGCTGCGGATTGGGCATGGCCAGGCCTTCCTCCGAATACACCGGGTCTTCTTCCGCGGCTCGAACGAAGGTCCTCAGGGTCTCCAGGTGGGTCACGACTTCGGCTAAGAGCGTCTGAGTGTGCGGCAGGTCGCGCGTGCCCAGGTAGTCGGTGATGGCGAAGCAGATGCCCGCCAGCACCTCCGTTTTGATGGCGATGCGCACCAGCCCGAGGGCATGGCCCCACGAGGTGGTTGAGGGCCGAAAGATCTCCTCGTTCACCTCGGGGTGGCCGATCATGAAGATGCGCTCGTTGGGGACGAACACGTCATCGAACAGCACCCACGCGTCCATCTCGTCGTACCCGGCGCTCAACGGATGATCTGCTTGTCTCGCTCGAGCGAACGATTCCCGACAGACGATGCGCAGCCCTTCCGTGGCCACTGGCAGCCCAAAGTACAGGACTTCATCCGGGGCCAGGTCCGGACGAGTGGCGGTGAGGCCGAAGTACTCGTCCGCGTATGGCCCGAGGGTGGCCACGGCCTTGAGCCCGCGGATGACAATGCCTTTAGACGAGCGGTCCACGATCTTGAGATACTCAGTGGTGGTCGAGGGAAGCCGGCGATCCCGTGGCGGATCGGTGAAGCCGAAGGTCAAACAGCTATCGTGCTCACGACAGTAATCGACATAACGAGCGACGTTGCCGGCGAATTCGGGATTGAGCTGGTCGATGCGAGCGCGCTGGTTATAGAGCCCGAGCAGTACCAGCGTGGTGTATTGGGGACAACGCCCCAGCACCCCTCCATGGAGGCGCTGCAGGAGCTCCAGCATTTCGCGCTGGCGGCGCAAATCGTCGACCGACCTGGGTGGGTGGTAGGCGAGGCTCACGCGATCTCCTGTGATAGGCGATGGCATCGTCAGCAGGTCGCGGTTGGCCGGGTCGTGCTGCAGGTCGAAGATCGCCGCCATGGCCTGGGCGAACGGCGCCAGACGAGGATGGGTGGTGACGTCTTCCACGCGCTTGCCGTCGAGCCAAACCTGGCGGCCGTCCCGTAGGTCCTGGAGGTACTGAGATCCCGTCCGTAAGCCCATTGCCCAAGATTCTACGGCTGGCGCCCTGCGAGCCTCTGCCCGCAGGCCGTACCATCTAGACCGTGGGAAAGCTTGACGGGAAGGTCGTGTTGATGACGGGCAGCAGCCCCAACATCAACGCTGGAATCGCTTATGGCCTGGCCGACGAAGGGGCCAAGATTGTGTGCACCGACATTCAGCCGGACTACGCCGGCCGCTGCGCCGAGTTCATTCGCAACCGGGGCGGGCAGGCGATCGGCCTGACATGTGACGTCACCAAGGAAGATCAGGTGCAGGCCGCGGTACAACGGGCGCGCGCCGAATATGGCGGTGTGGACGTCCTGCTGAACGGCGCCGTCGTCCAGATTCGCAAGGGTGTGCTGAACATGTCCGTCGAGGAGTTCCGGCGACAAATCGACGTCAGCCTGGCCGGAGCCTTCCTTTTCACCAAGCACGTGGCGCAGCTCATGATCGAGCAGGGACGCAAAGGCAGCATCATCACCATCATCTCCACCGAGGGGCACCAGGGGAATCCAGGCAACATTGGCTACGGCACCGCTAAGGGCGGCTTGCTCAACTTCACCCGGTCCGCGGCCATGGAGCTGGCCGAATACGGCATTCGCGTCAACAGTCTCACGCCAACCGGCACGGATCCCACCGAGGGCATGGCGAGGGCCGCCGAATGGGGTGTCGGCTGGCAGCAGGCGCAGACCAGCGAGCGGCGTGCTGGCTTCAGCGAGGGTGACGTGGGCGTTCCGCTGGGTAAGCGCCCGAGCCCGCGCCACTATGCCCGCGCCGCCGTCTTCCTGGCGTCAGATGACGCCGAGATGATCACCGGCTTCGATCTGCGCGTCGACGGTGGCACCATTGCTCGCTACTGGCGCTGGAACCCCGGCGCCTCGACGATCGCTTAGAGCGAGCTCGTCCTACCAGCTGACGCGCACAATGCGGTCGTCGTCGCCGCTGGGCGAGCCTCGCCCGTCCCGGTTGCTGGTGAGCACCCAGAACAACCCGTCGGGCGCGGGCTCGACGTCGCGCAGGCGGCCGATTTGCCGTCGCAGCAGCTGCTCCTGAAACAGGACCGTACGGCCGTCGGCGCCGAATACCACGCGGTGCAGCGCCTGGCTCTGCAGGCCGGTAAACAGCAGCGAGCCCGCGAGCGGGCCTTGCCTGATGAAGGCGGCGCCCGTTGGGGCCCAGGTCGTTGCCGCGCCGCTCTGCAGCAGCGCGTCTCTGAAGCTCGGATCCGACTGGTTGCCGTACACCGCCGGCCAGCCGTAGTTCACTCCGGGATCGATGAGGTTGATCTCGTCGTTGCAGCAGAATGGTGCCGCGCCGCTGGGACCATGCTCGGTCTCGTACAGCCCGCCTTCGGGATGCCAGGCAATGCCTTCGACGTTGCGATGCCCCAGGCTGTAGACGTACGAGCCCGCGAACGGGTTGTCGGCGGGCACTGAACCATCTCGCTCCAGACGCAGGATCTTGCCGCCGAGCGAGCCAAGGTCTTGCGCCAGCGCGGGCACGCCGGCCTCGCCGGTAGTCGCGTACAGCTTGCCGTCGGGGCCGAAAGCGAGGCGGCCGCCGTCGTGGTTGCCGCCGGCGGGAATGCCGTCCAGCAGCACCCGGTCCACCGTTCCGCTGCCGTTGCTGTCCACCATGCGCACGATGCGGTTCGCCAGACCGCTGCCGCCGGCATAGGTGTAGTACACGTACAGGAAGTGGTTGGCCGAAAAATCCGAGTCCACGGCGAGGCCCAATAAGCCGCCTTCATTGCCGGGGCGAGCGGCCACCGGCAGCGTGGCCCAGACGCCGGCCTGCAAGACCCCGGATTGCACGATACGAATCCGTCCTACCCGTTCGGTCACGAAGGCCCGCCCATCGGGAGCAAAGCTCAACGCCCAGGGAACCTCCAATCCCGTTGCAATGACGCTCGAGCTGGGATTCGTCGGTGTCAGCGCAGATTGGGGCGGCGCCGAATGCTGGACTCCCCACTCCCAGGGAAAGCGCTGCGTGTTCAGTCGCTGCTGGATGCCGTTAGGCCCGTTTACCCAGGTCCGGAAACCGTCAGTGAAAGCCGTCCAATTGTCGGCTTTGCGCCACACCAGCAGTCCCTTCGTGGTGTGCTGTAAGGCATCGCCATTGCCGCCGGAGGCCTGGTCGTCCACGCAGTCGCCGGCCACGCTCGCCAGGGCGGAGTGGAGGGTCTGAAAGCCGAGCACGAACCGGCACGCGGCTACCTGCGCTTGTGCCGGCGTGACCGCCAGCCCCGCCGCCATGGCGATGCTTGATGCTAGCTTCGCATACGACTTAAAGAAGCGCATACGGTCTACATTACTGGACGCGCGGACGGCTGCCGCGTACAATCACGAGAACGGATAACTGTCCAAGGGGTTTGCCGTGAATCACGTGCTTCCGCCCTCGGGATCGGGCAACTCGGCGCCGCTCGACATCTTCTCGTCGCCCGTGCGCGAGTCCTCTCGTGAGGCCGCCTCGGGTGCGCCCGAGGCTCCCAAGACGGAATTCAGCGGGCCGCAGAAGACGCTGTCGGCAACGATTGGCGCCGAGACCGTTGGCCTCATCCAGACCGTGGACCAGACAACGGCGACGCAGGTTGCCGGACAGATCCAGTATCACAACAGCATCATGACCAATGACGGTGGCGCCCCCGCCAAGAGCCAGCCGAACCCCGATGGCCTTGCGACCATCAATAACGGCATCGCCGATCTGGCAGGCGCAAAGCTCATCTAGGCCCACCGGCACGCCTTCGGGTCGTAGCCGTGCTCATTGGCTGCCCCCCGCAGCTCGCCCTGGAGGTCGGGTGAAGCATCGCCTTCGGTCGCCGGAGGACCCTTTCACTCGACCTTCAAGGCGAGAGCTCAGCCTCACGTGTCGAGAGCCGCGGGCTTTCGAGACTTTCCGGCCCGAAATTTGGCGTGACTTCCGGGTTGGGCCTATCCTCTTGACAGGCTGATCAAATTTGCAGTATGCTCACTTGTGCAGTAAGCAAGGAGGAGCAGGTGCCGAACAAACAGGATCTCACCGGCAAGCAGCGCGAAATCCTGGAGGCGGTTCAGAGCTGGATCGAACAGCACGGCCGCCCGCCCACGCTGCGGGAGATGGCCCAGCGTATGGGCGTCTCGTCCACCAATGCTATTCGTGACCATTTGCGTGTGCTCGAGAGCAAGGGCTATCTCAAGCGCGAGGCGCGGCTATCGCGAGGGCTAGAGGTCATTCGTGGCGGTCGGGACGATGCCGTCGCCTCGCCGCCCGAACCGGACTCTCGTCCTAACCTTGTGGCCGTTCCGCTGATTGGCCGGGTGGCGGCAGGAGCGCCTATCCTGGCCGAGGAGAACATCGAGGACACCCTGTACCTCGACAAGTTCTTCGTGCGCGAGGGGGACCTATTTGCCCTCCAGGTGAAGGGCACGAGCATGGTCAACGCCGGCATCTTCGATGGCGACTACGTGTTCGTGCGGCAGCAGCCCGTGGCCAATCGCGGCGAGATCGTCGTTGCGCTGCTTGGCGAAGAGGCGACGGTCAAGACCTATTACCCCGAAAACGGCCATGTTCGTCTGCAGCCGGAAAACGACACTATGGAGCCCATCATCGTCCGCCGGGGTGATCCGGATTTTCGGCTGGTGGGTAAGGTCTCGGCGGTCCTGCGCAAGATGTAGCCGCGGTCTTCGACCGCCGTTCGCTTAGGAGCGGCGTGCGTTGCGGCTCGAGGCTCAGTAGCTGGAGCTGTCCGTCGGGGTAGGGGTGGCCGTACCGCCGGGTCCAACGTGATAGATGGCTTGCCACGGCACGTAATGGCTGGGGAAGCTATCCGTCTTGGTCTGGCCATCGAGTGTCGTGACCGTCCGTTTCAGCATGACGTCGAACCCATCGTGGGGGTAGTCCGTTTGCTGCACCACGCCCGGTGCCAGGGTTGCGTCGGTGACGTACTTGTCCGGCGGATGAGGCTTGCGGTTGGAGATGACGGGCCCCACCATGTCGACTTTGCGGTCGCTCGGCTTCCCCAGGAAGTCCACGTACAGCTGGTAGCTGTTGAGGTCCACGAAGGTCGTGATCGTGATCGGCGCGCCCGTATCGTTCTGGAATTTGAAATCGAGCTGTGGTGCCCACACCGTCGCGTCGAACCCCTCCGGTGCGCCCCCCTGGGTGTAGTAGGGCACCGGGTAGGAGTGGTCGTGGCGCTCGGTGATCGGGACGCCGGCCCAGAAGGCGGCGCGGAAGGCCGTCGTGGAGACCTGGCAGATGCCTCCGCCAAGTCCCGCTTGGGTTTGGTTGTCGAGGATGACCAGCCCCTCCGCCCAACCCGCGTCAGGGCCGACGTCACCCATGATCTGATCGAACGAGAACGTGGCGCCATCGGGCACGATAGCGCCGTTCAGGCGCTTGGCCATGAGGCCGATGTTGTGCACGCGGTTGTCGGGGGAGCCCGCGAAGTTGGACACACCTTCGGCGATCAGGCGGGGCTGGGGAGTGGGAGCCAGCCAGCCTGACGACGGCAGATACTTGGCGATGTACTGATCGCCGAGCAGCGCCAGCGACACCAGGTAGGGCTGGGGCAGCTCGGGGTGGTATTCGAACCGGGCACGCTGGAAGTACTGGACGCGGAAGCCGCCCTCGACGGACTCCTCGGAGATTGGATAGCCGAACAGGTCGAGACCACCGCGGCTCCGGAAATAGTCGAGGAATGCGTGGTGGACGGTGTGTCCGGTCTGGGGAAAGTACTGGATCAGCGGGCCGTTGGGAATGGGTGGCACCTGCGCGAAGGTACGGTCGGCATTGAGCATGCTGCCCAGCAGCGACAGCTGCACCGCGCTGATCTCGGGATGCCATTCCATGCGCGCCCGCTGGAAGTACTGGACCTGCAGACCGTTTTCCATGACGGCATCCGTACGCGGGAAGCCAAAGATGTCCAGTCCACCGTGGCTGTTGAAAAAGTCGCGGAAGTTGCCGGCCACGAAGTGGCCCGTCTCGGGGAAGAACCGCGGTGGCGCAGCTCCCACGGCGGCTGGGGCTCCCTGAGCAGGCTGCGACGGTGCGGCCGCGCCGGCTCCGGCGGGCAGGAGCAACGATGCGCAGACCGTCAGGAGGGCGGGCCAGCCGAGATGGAAGGCCTTTCGCGGGCGCGCCTCCCCTCGGACCGCACTCATAGGACTTCCCAGGATAGCAGTTGCCCGCCGGCGCAACGTTGGCCGGCTCGCTTTCGTCAGCCTCTTCCGGCCACCCGTTGGAAGAACTTCTCCATGACCCGCTGCCGCAGCGCCCGAGGGCTGCGGCTCACCTCCGGAAACTTGTCTTTCCATAAGAAGGGCCGCACGGCGTAGAAGATGGCCCGGCTATTGGTGAAGTCGCGGGCCTGGCGTTTGGCGGGCGGCATTCGCGGATCGAGTGGGGTGCTCCAGCAGCCGTCCACCAGCTCGATGTCGCCGGCCGGGTCCACGCGTGTTTCCATGGCCCACAGCACTTCCTTGAGGTCGCTGGGATCGATGTCTTCGTCCACGATCACGACATAGCGGCCGTTTCGCGCCACGCCCGATAGGCTCAGCACCGCATGCCCTGCCTGCTTGGCATGGCCGGCATAGCGCTGCCGAATCGCGACCACGACGAGATAGCGGCTGTGGAGCCACACTCCGGCCACGTCCTGGATGCCTGCGCTTTCCAGCTGGTCCCACAGCAGGGCGGCCTTGAAGTCAATGCCCATCTCCGGGGCGCCGGTCCACAGCGGCGGCATGCTCAGGATGATGGGGTCGTCCCTGAAGTACAGCGCTTTCACCCGGATCACGGGCTGCTGCTCGCCCGTGCCGCGGGTACCGCCCGAGTAATACCCGGGCCATTCGCCGAACGGCCCCTCGTCGTGAGCATGCTCGCTCGGTGGCGGGACTTCGCCTTCAATGGCGATCTCGGCCTGCGCCGGAATCGGCAGATGGGTGAGGGGGCCCGGCACGACGTCCAGCGGGCGTCCTCGCAGCCCGCCGGCTACGTCGAGCTCGCACACTCCCCATGGCAGCTGCGTATGCGCCGGGAAGAAGGTTGCCGGCTCCACTCCGAACGTGGCTACGACCGGGCAGGCCTGCCCGCGATCCCAGTAGCGCTGGCAGATCTGGCGCCCCTGCTGGCCGGGGCTCATCCACAGGCCCAGCAGCGCCGGCTCGTGCAGCTGCATGCGATAGGTACCCATGTTCACGAAATCGCTATCCGGGTCGCGATTGATGACCGAGTCCCCCGTGCCGAGATAGCGGCCGCCGTCGGAGGCGTGAAACAGCGGGACCGGGAAGCGGGTCAGGTCGACCTGCTCGTCGCGCACGACGTTCTGCATCACGGGCGCCTGCCGAGCCTCGATCTGCCGTGGGGCGAGGGGCGCCATCTGCGCTTGATTGATACGCTGGGCCGCGGCCCGCATCGTCTCGATCTTCGACAGGCCTGGTGACAGGCCCAGGGCCACGGCAATGCGGCGGTGCGAGGCCAGCGGCAGCCCCAGGACGCGATGCCCCTTGGGATAGCCCTTGATGCTGTCGAAGAGCAGCGCCGGGGGGCTGTCGATGAGCTCGGCAGCCGCCTCGGTCAGCGCGCCGATCTCCTCGCGCCAGTCGGCGTCGTCGATGTCGCGGATCTCATCGATCTCGCGACAGGCTGCAATGAACTGCCGTAGGTCGTCAATCACCGCGGCTGATTGTATGGCAGCAACGCGGTAGGCGTATACTCATCCGGCCTGAAGATTCGTTCGAAACGGAACCGGCATTTGCCAATCGAGGAGGTAGTGAAATGCTTGCCTGTCTTTCCCCCAATGGCCTGAGGAACTACCGCGGAACCGTTCCCTGCGCGCGGCTGCTCGTGGGCACGCTCAACGGTTTGCAGGTGCTGCAGCGCAGTGGTCCGGGCGACAGCTGGCGTTTGGCCGGCAGCAAGCTCGATGGCCTGCATCTGAGCTCTCTGCTATTCGAGCCGAGGCGCGGCGGGCTGTTTGCCGGCGTGCATGGCAGCGGATTGTATTTCAGTCCGGACCAGGGTGAGACTTGGGAGCCGCGGATGAGCGGGCTCACCGTCGAGCATGTCTTCACGCTGGCCTCGGCCGAGGTCGACGGCAACGTCATCCTGTACGCCGGCACGGAGCCGGCCAACTTCTTCCGCAGCCAGGACTATGGCCAGAGCTGGGAGCTCCTCCCGGGCTTCCGCGACGTGCCGGGCACGGACAAGTGGGAGTTTCCCGCTCCGCCGCATCAAGGCCATCTCAAAACGCTCGCCTTCGATGCGCGCCAGCCGGGGCGCATTTACGCCGGCGTCGAGCAGGGCGCGCTGCTGCGCAGCGAGGACGGCGGGGTGAGCTGGGTGGAGCTGGAATCCTATTCACGACCGGACGACCCCGTTTACAAGGACGTGCACCAGGTGCTTTTACGCCCTTCCAACCAGGATGAGATCTTCATGACTGGCGGCATGGGCCTGTATCACAGCACCGATCGTGGTGCCACCTGGGAGCACGTCACCGGCCGCGACTTCCGCATTGGCTATCCCGATCAGCTGCTGTTCTCGCCGGTCGACGACCGAGTCATGTTCATGTCAGGCGCATCCAACAACCCCGGATCGTGGCGCACTTCGCATCAGGCCGACTCCACCGTGCTGCGCAGCGCTGACGGCGGACGCACCTGGGTGGAAGCCAATCGTGGCCTGCCCGCCGACATGCGAGCGAACATCGAAGCGATGACCCTCTACAGCACGCCGGAAGGCTTCAGCATCTTCGCCGCCAACACCGACGGCCAGATCTTCGTGATCGAGGACGGAGCCGAGAGCTGGTCCTGCATCGCGCAGGGTCTTCCTCCAGTGTCGAAGGTGGGTCACTACCGCAACCTGCAGGCGGCCGCCGCTTAGACCTAGGCGGCCGCTAGGGAGCGGATGCAGAGCGCGGGCCAGAGGGCGGTCTCACGCCGTCTGGCCTCGCACGACGGGCATGACTTCCCGCGCGAAGAGCTCGTAGGAGCGCTTCGCTTTCTGATAGTCCATGCCTCCGTAGTAAAAGGTGAAGTCCACCTCGTCTAGGCCCACGACGTCACGGGCGCGCGCCAGGATGGCGGCGCATTCGTCCGGACGGCCCACGCAGGCACGCCCCTCTTCGATCAGCGCTTCGGGTGAGGCGTGGTCTCGACCGTACAGCGTGGCCGCGGTCTGCAGCCGTGCGTCCGTGTTCAGGTCGCGGTAGCGGATCATCGCTCGGCTGGCCTCGCGCACGGCCTCCTCGCGGTCCTCACTGCAATAGGCCTGGAAGTGCGTCGAGACGCGCAGCTTGGAGACGTCGTGGCCGGCGTCGGCTGCCGCGTCCTTATACAGCCGCACCAGCGCTGCCAGGTCCTCCAGTGGCTTGAGGTGGATGACTGTCAGCAGGTTGAAGCCGCTGCGCCCGCACCATTCGAAGCTGGCCGGGTTGGCCGTGCATGCCCCCCATACGGGAGGGTGGGGCCGCTGCAGCGGCGTTGGCCACACGGATACGTCGTCGAAGTGGAAATACTTGCCGTGGTGGCTGAAGGGCTGCTCCTGCCAGGCCTTCAGGACCACCTCGATGGTTTCGACCATGCGCTCCTGGGCCTCATCCCAGGGCACGCCGACGGTCTCGTAATCGTGCCGCACGAAACCGCGCCCAACACCGAACTCCAGCCTGCCGCCGGACACCTGGTCCAGCATGGCGTAGGCTTCGGCCAGCTGCAGCGGGTGGTAGAGGGGCGGCAGCGCCACCGAGGTGCCGATGCGCATACGCTGCGTTCGCGCCGCGACCGTGGCCAGGAGGACCGGCGGAAAGGGGATCATCCCGCCGTAGGGATGGAAGTGATGCTCGTTGGCCCAGGCTACGTCGAACCCGAGCCGTTCGCTTTCGTCCAGGAAGTCCAGGACGCGCCGGAAAAAATCGTTGACGCTTCCATCGGACTCGGGGAAATAGGTCGGCAGCGAGAAGATGCCGAACTTCACGACGCCAGCTCGCACATGCCGCGCTGCGCGCGACGATCGCAGTGGGGGCTGAGTTTGAAGTTCAGCGGAGGTACCCTCGCTCGCGCCAGAATCGTTCGGCCGCGGGATGCAGCGGGACGTCGAACGGCCCCTCCGGCGTGTCCTTGCACATGACTTCCAACGGCAGCGGTCCCTCGCCCTGCCAGGGGATTCGGTCGCGGCGCGCTTCCAGTCCCTCGCAGATCGCCGTTACGAGGTCGTCGGAAGTTTGCTCGTGGCAGAACACCGGCCAGCCGCTGAAGTCGATGGTCAGCACGTCCTGCTCCATGAAGGGGAAGTCGGACTTGGCGGTCATGCCGCGGCGATAGCCCATGGCTTCCAGCTTACGCACGGTTTCCTCCCGCAGTGGCAGGATGCGCATGCCGGCGTCCACTGCCAGGTCGGTCCAGACGCTTACCGCTTCGTCGCACAGCGCATTCATCTCGCCGCGCCGCACGCCGCCGATGCGCTTATCGGCGTTCGGCATGCCGGCGTGGTAGTGCACCTCGCCGCCCCACGATCGCAGGTCGTCCAGCGAGAAGCCCACCGCCTGCAGCACGTGGTCCAGCACGAAATGGATCGAATGGTCGGGCTGGCCGCGAAGCGACAGCTTCAGCGGCACACGCTTCTCACCCACCTCTTCCAGGCAGCTCAGCTCGGTGTCGACCTTCACGGCAAACATGAACTGGTCGTAGGACGGAATGACGGTGATGATCCGCAGTGGCTGCGGCTCCTTGTACGGCGGGTTGCCGCGGTAGGCTACGGTGAGCGGCGCGGAAGGATTGATGATGGCCAGGTCGGCCTCGCCCTTGGCCACGGCCTCAATGCCGGATGGCGTATCGCTGGCAAAGAGTCTCGCGCTCCAATCGCCGGCGCCCTGGTCTCGGAGGTACAGCATGGCCTGGCGCCAGGGCTTGTCCGCGCGGGTCACCAGCTCCGAGGCGACTTCGAGCACCAGCTTGGAGCGCGTGACCACCGGTTGAGCGTGCTTGATGAGTGCCAATACAGCGTCCTTGGTCGCGAAATTGTCGAGCCCTGAAATGGTACGGCACGGCGGTGAGGGCATAATGCTGCCTGCATGAACGCCCAACAGGAGATCCCAGCCGGTCGCCAGGCAGCGGTGGAAGCCGTCGGGAGCAAGCCCGTCCCCGGCGACTTGAGAGAGTTCATTGCCGCCTGCCGCGCGATCGGAGAGGTGCGTGACGTCGAAGGCGCAGACTGGGACGAGGAGATCGGCGCGCTGACGGAGGCTACGGCCGAGCTTCTCCCGAATCCGCCGCTGATCCTGTTCGATCGGATCACCGGCTATCCGGCCGGCTATCGCGTTGCCAGCCTGCCCATCTCTACTCATCGCCGCTGTGCTCTGGCCTTTGGTCTGCCAGTCGACCGTTCCAAGCTCGAGTTGACGCGGCTCATGGCGCGGCGCGTCAGCCAAGCTCAGCAGCATCCGCTGCCGCCGACAGAAGTGCCCACGGGTCCCGTGATGGAGAACAGCTTTACCGGCGAGCAGATCGACGTCCTGCGGCTGCCGGTGCCGCGTTTTCATGCGCGTGACGGTGGACGCTACATCGGTACCGGCGACTGCATGATCAACCGCGATCCCGAGAGCGGCTTCCTGAACGTTGGCACATACCGCATGCAGGTCCATGAAGGGAACGTGCTGGGCCTGTGGACCAGCCCTGGCCAGCACGGGCGGCAGATCTGCCAGCGCTACTGGGATCGCGGCCGGAGCTGTCCGGTGGTCGTCACCTTCGGCGGTGATCCGTTGACCTTCCTGCCGTCTCATACCAAGCTGCCCTGGGGCGTGTCGGAGTTGGATGTGGCCGGGGGCATGAGGGGCCGGCCGCTGGAGGTCGTTCGCGGTCCGCTGACAGGCCTGCCCATCCCTGCCCAGGCGGAGATCGCCATCGAGGGCGAAGTTCCGCCCCCTAGTGAGGAGCGCCGCGACGAGGGTCCATTCGGCGAATGGCCCGGGTATTACTCGGGCGGTACGCAGGGCACTGGCGAAGCCCAGCCGGTGATCCGGGTGAAGGCACTCTACCACCGCCACGATCCCATCATCCTCAACATGGCGCCGATGTGGACCGGCGCGCCGACACACGGGCTGCGCCTGGACGCGGCGCTGCTGTGGGATCAGCTGGAGAGCGCCGGCATCCAGGACGTGGCCGGCGTCTTCGTCCACTACCGCTACCTGATCGTGGTTGCCATCAAGCAGCGCTATGCAGGCCATGCCAGGCAGGCCGGGATGGCGGTCATTGCCTGCTCGGCGAGCGCTCGCAACGGCCGCTATGTGGTGATTGTCGATGAGGATATCGACCCGAGCAACCTGAACGAGGTGGTGTGGGCCATGGAGACGCGTGTCGATCCGGCTACGGACATCCAGGTCGTCGAGAGCTGCTGGACCTCACCGGTCGATCCTCGCGTGCCGCCCGAGAAGCGCAAGGCGCGCGACCACACCGGCAGCCGGGCCATCTTCTATGCGGTACGGCCCTTCCTGTGGAAGGACAAGTTCCCCGAGGTCAGCCGCAGCTCGCGCGATCTGCGGGCCGCCGTCGTCCGCAAGTACGCCTCAGTCCTGCCGTTTCCGCAGCTGTGAGCGACGTGCTGGCGTGGTCCCGGGTCGTGCTGGCCTCGCAAAGGCTGGCGTCTCGATCGCTCGCTGGCCGGGGCATGATCCTTCGCCTTCCCTCTGTGAAGCGAATGGTGTAGAACCGAGTCATGTCCGATCTGACCCTGCCGATCTCCGCCATGCGCTACGACATCACCCTACCGCTGCTCGAGGGCCGCGTCGACATACCCGGGGTCAAGCTGGAACGGGCAGTCACTGGCTCGATGGCCTTTTCGGACATTCCCCAGCTGCGGGAAGGCAACTTCGGCCTATGGGATCTCAATTTGGGCTACCTGTTGCCCGCGATCGAGGCCGGCTGGCAATTGCGGGCGCTGCCGGTGTTCACCAAGCGCAAGCCGGCCTACCAGTTCATCTTCTGCCGCGCCGGCGCGGGCATTCGGAGCCCCAAAGAGCTGGAGGGCAAGCGCGTTGGGGCCCGTAACTACCGCACGGCCCTGACCGTTTGGGTGCGAGGGCTGCTGCAGGAGTTCCATGGCTTGGACCTATCCACGCTGCGCTGGCTCACCTGGGCCGACGATGCCTTCCCGGTGTATGACAGCACCACGTCTATCAGCCGTACCGCGAACCCGCAGAAATCGCCCGTCGATGCGCTGCTGGATGGCGATATCGACGTGCTGGTCACCGACATCTCGGACACCAAGCTTTTTCGGCAGCTCGAAGATACGCCGTCCATCCGCCGTCTGTTCCCGGACTACGAGTCGGAGGACCAACGCCTGTATCAGGCCACTGGGATCTACACCCCGGTGCATCTCATGGTCATGAGCAGCGATCTCGATCGCCGGCAGCCTGACCTTGCGCGCCGTCTGTACGAGGCTTTCGTCAAGTCGAAGGAGATCTCGGATGACGAGATTCTCAGCGACCGCGGCGGCTTTGCCGTGGTCTACCTGCGTGAGCGGATGAAGGAGCAGATGGCTCGCTGGGGCGACCCGTTCAAGCACGGGTTCGCCGCCAACCAGCGGGCGATCGAGACGTTCATGCGTTACAACCTGGAACAGGGCATGATACGCGAGCCGCCCGCGCTCGAGCGCATCTTCGCTACCGGCATGCTGGAGACTTGACCTCCGCGCGGCTCAAAAACGCCGTTCCCGTAGACTTTCTCCCAACGCTGCGGCGATAGCTCCTTCACACGAGGGATTCAGATGCTTCCGAAAGATCAGAACGAGCTTCTCACGCGAACTGGCGCCGATACGCTGATGGGCCGCTTCATGCGGCGTTACTGGGTCCCGGCGCTGCTTTCCGAGGAGATTCCTGCTCCTGATAGTCCGCCGGCCCAGGTTCGTATCCTGGGGGAGGAGCTGGTGGCCTTCCGCAATTCGCAGGGACGGATAGGTCTGCTCGAAGAGCATTGCCCGCACCGCGGGACGTCGCTGTTCTATGGCCGCAACGAGAGCTGCGGCTTGCGCTGCATCTATCACGGCTGGAAATTCGACGTGGATGGCAACGTGCTGGAGACGCCGGCCGAGCCGCCGGACAGCGAATTCCGGCATAAGATCCGGCAGGCCTCCTACCCGGTGCACGAGGCGGCCGGAGTCATCTGGGCGTATCTGGGCCCGCGCGACAAGATGCCGGTGTTCCCGGCCTACGCTTTTGCCCAGACTCCGCTGGATCAGACCTACGTCACCAAGTGCTTGCTCGAGTGCAACTACCTGCAGGGCCTGGAAGGCGAGTGCGACTCGGCCCATCTCTCGTTTCTGCATCGGGAAACGGCGCTCGATGGCGATCAATCGCTGTACCAGGGAGACACGGCGCCGCAGTATCACACCGAAGAGACAGACTTCGGCATACGGCTCGTGGCCACCCGCAAGGCCAGCGAAACCGAGACCTACGTTCGTGTCTCGAGCTTCGTGGTGCCGGTGTCGTGCTGGGTGCCGGCTGGCCGGCGGCGCGAGAACCACATGTACGTCCCCTACGACGATACGCATGCCTGGCGCTACGACATGGGTTTCCTCAACCGGCCGGTCACCGAAGAAGATCGTCATCGCGCGCGGCAGATCGGGCCGGACTATCGCCGCATTCGCACGATGGCCAACCACTACCTGCAGGATCGCCGGGCTCAGCTGACAGAAGACTTCACCGGCATCGAGGATTTCCTCAACGAAGACGCCTGCGCCACGGAGACGATGGGCCCGATCTTCGACCGATCGCGTGAGCACCTCGGTGCCAGTGACAAAGGCGTCATTGCGGTACGGCGCTATCTGCTGGATGCGGTGCGATCGTTCGAAGCCGGGAACGAGCCTCCGCACCAGGTGACCGACCCCGAGGCAAATCAGCAGACGCATATCGATACGCTGGCTGAGGTCATTCCGGCCGGCCGCCACTGGCGTGAGCATTTCCCGCATCTGACGCTTTCGTCCGCAGCGGCAACGACGGCGGTGGGACGTTGAGCACCCCGTTGGCGACGTGCGCCGATCGCGCCCGGGACCAGCTCGTCGAGCTGGCCAATGCGCAATTCGAGTCGGCTGCCTACCGCAAGCTCCTGTCGGTGCGGTTCACTCGCCCCGGCGCCAGACTGTTCGAGATCCAGCGGGCCTATTTCGTGCAGAACCGGCGCGACTGCTGGGGCTACGTGCAGGGTGGTGCCCCGCTCGACGTCAAGCGCCTGATTTGGGCCCACGAGCAGGAGGAGCTGATCGGCGATCCCGAGCGGGGCATCCCCGATCACATCACCCTGGCCGCCCAGGAGGCGGCCGTCGTGGGCGCGGATGCCCGCGAGCTCGCGGACACTCCTCCGACCGACGTTGCCCAGACCTGCTTTCACGCCTGGATCCATCTGGCCAAGGACCGGCCTTGGCTCGAGGCGCTGGCAGCGTCCGCCATCCTGGAGATGGTCGTGTCCGATGAGATCGTCCGTGGTGGTGGCATCGTTCGGCGCGTCAGCCAGCGCATGGCGCAGGATCTCGGCATTCCCCTGGAGGAGCAGCCCACCAACGCCACCCATGTGGTGGCCGACCTGGAGCACGCAAACCTGCTGCTGGACGTCGCGCGGCGCCACGTGCTGACCGACCAGGACGTCGACGCGGTCATGCGTGGAGCTCGCGCCAGTCTGTCGGTGGAGCGGGTCTTTCGTGCGCACCTAGCCGATCTGATTGCCAACCCCGGCGACTACGTTCCTGAAGGAGGAAGGCTATGAGCCTGACCGCTGCCGACGTCAAGGGCGTTTACGCCCTGCTGATCACGCCTTGCAAGGTCGGAGGTGACGCTGTCGACGCCCGGGACACGGTGGACGTCGACGCGCTGGAGTGGTTTATCGAGAACGCCATCAGCTCGGGCGCCCATGGCATTGGCATGCTCGGTACGGCCGGTGAGTGTCACACCCTTACTCGCGATGAATGGGAGCTGGTGGTCCGCACCTCGGTTGAGGTGGTGCGCCGGCGGGTACCGCTGTTCTGCGGCTCGACCACGCTCAACACTCGGGATACCGTCGAGCGGACGCGATTCGTGCACAATGCCGGTGCCGATGGGGTCTTGAATGGCGTGCCGATGTGGCTCGTTCCCTCGGTGGACAACGCCGTCCAGTACTACGCCGACATTGCCGAGGCCGTGCCGGACGCCGCCATCATGGTCTATCACAATCCTGCGGCGTTTCGGGTGACGATTCCTCCCGCCGCCTGGGGCCGGCTGGCGCAGATTCCGCAGGTGGTCGCGGTCAAGACGACGGTGGCCGACGTCAACAACACCATGGGCATGATCAGGGCGGTGGGCGACCACATCAGCGTGCTGGTGTCGGACAAGCTGATCTATCCGTCCATGATGTTCGGCGCTCGGGGTGGCTGGGCTACGCGCGCGTCGATCTCGCCTTATCCGATGCTGCGGGTGTATGAAGCCTGTGTGCGCGGCGACTGGGAAGAGGCGAACAGGATCGGCGCCGAGGTCAACCACGACTGGGTGCCGTGCACGGTCGAGGAGTTTCACATGTACGACACGCCGCTGGTGAAGCGCGTGGTGGACATTGCCACCGGCGGAAAGGCCGGCCCCACCCGGCGTCCCTTCGTGCACCTGCCCGCCCATCTCGAGGAGCGCGCCCAGAAGCACGCGGCGCACTATCTGAAGCTGGTCGAGAAATACACGCCAGCCAAGGTAGCCACGCCCGCGTAGGGCGCTGAAGGGCATGCAACGGGCGCCCGTCCCATTCCCCCCACAGCTCTCGGCGGGGACAATCCCCCGGTCCGTGCATGCGCCCGTGACTGCATCTAGGCGTACAATGGCCGCGCACGCCGGGCGCGCGATCCTTACCCCTGGAGCATCGGATGGCCGTCGATACGCTTGACACCACTGCCGCCGCTGGTACTCGTCGCCTCGAAGAGATCATCATCTCCGCCGACTCCCACGTCAGCGAGCCCTCGGACCTGTGGGTGCAGCGCCTGCCCGCCACGTTCCGCGACGCCGCGCCGAGGTTCGGAGAGCGCAGCGCGGACAAGAAGATCGAGGGCAGAGCCGGGGGCTACGATCCGCATGCTCGCGTTCGCGAGATGGAAATCGACGGCGTCAGCGCCGAAGTGCTGTACCCCACACTCGGGCTGCGCCTGTTCGGCCTGGATGACGTCAGCCTCCAGCAGGCTTGCTTTCGCGTGTTCAACGACTGGCTCATCGAATACTGCAACGTGGCGCCCGACTGCCTGGTCGGTTTGGGCTGCATCTCCATGTACGACACGGCCCAGGCCGTGGAGGAGCTGGAGCGCTGCAAGAGGGCCGGGTTGAAGGGCGCCATCATCTGGCAGGCGCCCCATCCCGATCTGCCGCTCCACTCCGAGCATTACGATCGCTTCTGGGCCGCGGCGCAGGAGCTCGACATGCCGGTCAGCCTACACATTCTGACCGGCCACAACTACAGCAAGGACATGGAAGCCCGCAAGGGCGTCGAGCACTATCGCGGCAGCGTCAACCTGAAGCTGTTCGATGCGATGAATGCGCTGTTCGAGCTGATCTTCTACGGCGTGCTGCACCGCTACCCGCGTCTCAAGATCGTCATTGTCGAGAATGAGATCGGCTGGCTGCCGTTCGCGCTGCAGCAGTGGGACTACTACTATCGCCGCTTTGTGAAAAATAATCCGCCGCCGATCGATCGCGAGCCGAGCAGGTACTTCGAGCGGCAGGTCTATGCCACGTTCTTCAATGACGCCGTCGGCGGCCACAACTTCGGCTGGTGGGGCGTCGACAACTGCATGTGGTCCAACGACTATCCTCACGCCAACTCCACTTGGCCGAACTCGCTCAAGGTTATCGAGCGCGATCTCGGCCATCTCGCGCCGGAGGCTCGATCCAAGCTCGTTCGTGAGAACGTGGTCAACCTCTACGGCCTGTCACTACCCCACCTCGGGAAAAGGAGCTAGCACCATGATCGAATCCCCTGTGAAGGCCAGCCACTTCCGCGTCCGCACTCCGCTGGCCAGCAAAGGCCGGCTGGACAGTGTCCTGGCCGAGACCGAGATGATGCAGCTGCGGATCAAGTGCTACGCCGAGGGAGGCGAGAACGTCCTGCACGCGCACACCGACGAGGACCACAGCTTCATCGTGCTGCAGGGCCAGGCCCGCTTCCACGACGGTGAGGGCAATTCGCAGGTGCTCGGCCGCAATGAGGGCATCATGCTGCCCGTGGGCGCCAAGTACTATTTCCAGAGCTGCGGCAATGAGCCGCTGGTCCTGCTGCGCGTCGCCGCGCGAACGAAAGAGCGCCCCGCCGTGAGGCGCATCGCCCCCGACGGATCGCCCCTGCCCGGCCACACCGCCGCCAATAAGCACGAAGACGGCGTGATCATCCCCGGTGCCTTCTACGAATAGAGCCTGACCCAGGCGCCTAGTCGAATAGCTCCGATCCGCCCTAAGAGCTCAGCCGGTAGGGCCCAGCTAGCTGCGCTGGCGGTTCGGCCTAAGCAGGGTCGTCGCCGGCGTTCCACCAAGCATCGGCTTGGTCTCGGGTCTGCTGCGCCTCCGCTTGACGGCCGCGGGACTCGAGCCAGTCGGCGTAGTCGTCCAACGCGTCTGGCAGCGCCTCACCCTCACTGGCCTGCGCTTCGGCGATGGCCCGCTGGAACAGTCTCTCGGCCTCGGCATCGGTTTCGCTCGCCTGTCCCAATAAGCGCAGGATCTCGGATCGCATGCTGACGAGGTTGGAGCGGAGCTGATCGGTGAGGCCGTCCGCCGGCACGTCGAGCAGACGCAGCGCGCGCCAGGCGAACAGCTGGGCGGCCCGGCGGTTGGATCGCCGCAGAGCGATGGAAGCGCGCGTTTCCAAGGGGCTGGCATAGGCGATTCGGATAGTCGCAAGGTCTTCCGCGGTCGACGGCAGGAGCTCGGACGACACAGGCATCTCGCCAAAGAACCGCACGAAAACTTCGACTGCACGGGCGCACAGCTGGTCCGCTTCATCCAGCCGCCCCGCTCGCGCCACGGCCTCGCCTAAGGCTGCGGCTGCTTGCGCCGCCTTCGGATGGTCGAAGCCAAGCTGTTCGCGCCAGATATCCAGCGCTCGCGTGAGCAGATCCACCAGCTCGTCGGTGTGGTCGTGCGCCTGGTACCACCATCGCAGCCAGCCGTTCGCCTCTTCGAACAGGGTCGCATCCTGTTCGAAGTGCCGCTGGCCCAGGTCCCAGGCCTGGCGGCCAAAGTCGCATGCTTCGTCGCAGCGCTCGTGATCCTGCAGCAGCTCCGCCAGATCGAAGTACGTCCAGCCCAGGTCCAGGGAGCTCGGGTCCTGCGTTTCCTGGAGTCCCGCGATGCGTCGCAGGATCTCCTCGGCCGGCAGGCAGCGATCCTCATGGGAGAGGTCTGAATCGAGCAGGATCTCCGCCTGGGCATGCAGCGGATCAATGAGCTCCGGCGAGTCACTCCCGACCCTCCGCTGCAGCCGTTCGACCGCTTCCGCGCACAGCGATGCGGCCTGCATGGCGTTGCCTGCAGCCGAGGCCAGCTTGGCCAGGCTCATGACGTCTCGCGCCGTTTCGCGATCGTTCTCCCCGAGCGTCGTGCGATGCTCTTCGAATGCTCTGGTGAGCGTTTGAACTGCGACGTCGTACCGGCCTAGGTCGCTCTGCACTTCACCGAGTGCGCGGAGCACGCGGCCGTAGCCCGGCCGGTACGCCCTTTCGGAGACGGTTGCGCCCCAGTGCAGCAGCGATTCGGCCTGTTCCTGTTTGCCAATAGTCAGGTAGGTCATCGCCAGCATCAGCAGGCCCTCGGTGGCGTCGGAGCGCTCGTCTTCCGACAGGAGGTCGTCCGCCGCCTGGTGGAGCAGTTTCTCGGCTTTGCGCCACTCAGCGTGCTCGATGCAGCGCTGCAGCTGCTCGAGCAGCGATCGTTTCGCCATTCTGTACGTAATCAGGATGATATCGAGTGCGGCAGCGCTTCTCGGCTGCCGGGTTGGTCTGTTAGGTGGGCCCGCTCAGACGCCGAGCCAGTGCCGCTGCTCGATCAGCCCGCGCACGTAGTTGATTTGTCCGGCGTGCTGCAGATTGTCGGCCAGCACGCTGACCAGACGCACGCCAACCAGGGGCGGCGGGTTATAGCGCGGATCGTCGACCGGCTTGTCCATATCCGCGGCCGAGAGCTGTTGAACGAGCTCCACCGAACGTGCGTAAACGGCGTTGTGATAGTCGAGCAGCAGCTGGGCGCTCGCCGGCTTGAAGCCGGCTACCTGCTCGGGCGTGTCCCCGTGCCCGTTGTCCCGGGCATCGGCTGGCTTACCGAACTTGGCGTGCCAGCCATCCGCAACCCAGGCCTGCTCGCGTCCGGCCAGCGACGATAGGTGATTGTCCTGAACTCGGGTGAGATGCCACGCCAGCCAGGCTATCGAGTTTGCTTGCTCGTGTGGGCGGTAGGTCAGCTGCTCCGGAGTGAGGCTTTCCAACGCCTTGGTCAGGATAGTCTGGATACGTCCGAGTCCCTCAATCACGATGTCCTTGGAATCCATCAGGGATGAGCTGCTCCTTATCGTTCCGTATGTGTGGCCGAGCCGCCATTGGCCGCTGCTGACGCAGTGCTCTCGTTGAAGGCCGGCATGACGTATTTGGCCAAAAGCTCGACTGTGCGGAAAGCGTCCTCGTCCGGCATGCAGCCGAAGGTCACCTGCATCGACGGTTCGTGCTCTCCGAACAGCTCTCGGAATCGGCGGACGCCGGCAATGACTTCGTCAGGCGTGCCGACCAGCGCCTCGCCTCTGTCCAGTGTGCTCTGCGGGGTCTGCGACGTGATGGAAGCAACCATCTTGTCGTAGTTGGGGTACTGCTCAGACTGACGGCCTGCCCAGCCGGCAACGGCCTCGCCGAACACCTCGAGGTAGGTGCGCATTGGCTCGGTGAACGCTCGCACTGCCTCATCGTGCGTCTCGGCCACGCAGCAGTGCAGGGCGAGCTGCAGTTGCTCAGCCCCAGGCTGGTGCCCGCTCTCCCGCCACACTTGGCGATAGGTCCGGACCAGGGCGCTGGTGCGCTCCACTCCGCCGGCATAGGGCACGATCATGAGGTTGAAGCCGTTCTGGGCGGCATAGACGAATGACTCCTCGGCCATCGTGGCAGCCACCCACAGCGGCGGATGTGGCTGCTGCACGGGCCTGGGCATCGAGTGCACGTCGCTGAACTGCCAGAATCGGCCCTCGTGCGTCACCCGCTCCTCGGTCCACAGCCGCCGTATGGCCTCCACTCCTTCCACGAAGCGGGAGCGGCTGTCGGCCATGTCGAGGCCGTAGGCCGCGTATTCCTCGGGAAGGAAAGCTCGGCCAACTCCCACATCCAGGCGGCCGTTCGAGATGTTGTCAAGCATGGCCAGCTCGCCCGCGAGCTTGATAGGGTGATTGAAGGCGGGTATCACCGCCCCGGTGATGAGGCGGATCCTCCGCGTCAGCGCGGCGACGGCCGACAGCAGCACGATGGGATTGGTGGAGTGCCCGCCGTAGTCGTGGAAGTAATGCTCCACGGTCTTGACGGACGAAAACCCCAGCTCGTCCACTCGCCGCGCCAGGCGCAGGCACTGATCGAAGTACTGGGCAGTCGAGCGCTGGCTGAGCCGGAACGAAGGGAACAGGTTGATGCCGAAGTTCATAGCGTAGTGGTCCAACGATAGACGATGCGCCCTTCGAGGCTCCTAGTACACTGACGGCAATGTTCGACCGCGACGCGATGATCGCTCACTACAACCAACAGCGTGATGAGTTCGTTGAGGTCTTGCGCTCGCTCCGACCGGAAGATCTCGATAAGCCGACCGTGTGCGAGGGCTGGACGGTCAAGGATCTGGTGGCGCACATGGCTACCTCTGCCAGCACGGTGCAGCTGCTCATGAACCGGCACATCGCCCGCGAGCCCAATCCGGGTCTGGCCGCGCTGAACGAGCGCAACGCGCAAGGCGTGGCGGCACGCAAGGCCCAGTCGGTTGAGGAATCGCTGGCCGAGCTCCTGAGCTGGCACGATAAGAACGTGGCCTTCCTGCGCAGCCTGTCCGACGAGCATCTGGCAGTGGAGAACTCGCTGGTCAACGGATCGGTGATCCCCACGGCCCAGCGTTTCACCAACTCTGCCAACCACTATGGGGAGCATTCGCAGCAGATCCTCCAGGCGATCGGGCGCGGCTCGAAGGCCTGAGCCAGGTCTACGCATTGTCCATCACCCTGTTGTTGGTGCTGGCAGGCATCGTGCTGCTGGGAATCGGCGCGTCACGAGGCAACGTCATCGCGCTCGTCATCGGCGGTCTTCTGCTGGCCGACGCCATGGCCCTGTACGTGATCTTCGGTCCGGCGGCCGACCTGGCACGCACGTTGTTCAGGCCGGGCGGCTGATAAGCCCGCCGAGCGGTGATCCTGGGTGACTCGTCCTCAGCTTTCGGGGAGAGCCTCCGGCCGCGGCTTTCGCGCCTGAGCGGACAGCGCCAGCAGGTAGTAGACCCACAGCGGCGTGAGGACAATGCCGGTTGCCAGAGTGTTGCCCGGCGCCGCTCGAGTCTGGGTCTCGAGGACCGGGGCGACGAAGAACTTGATGGTTTGGTAGACGCCAACCGGCAGGGCCACCAGGCCCACTAACCCGAAGGTAACCAGGCCAACGACCAGGAATCCCCGCTGGAAGTTGCCTTCGGTCTCGTCGCTCGGGACGTCGCGGCGCCGCAGCACAGCATGCAACGCGAGCAGCACACCGCCAAAAACCGTCAACGTTCCACCGCGTATGAGGTCGGTGCTCTGCTGGTCTCGCTGATGCTCGACCGACTGCTGCTCCAAGCGCACGTCGCTGGGCTGTGTGTCTCTGGCGGCCACGTCGGTAGGAGGAGGGACGGGCCGCGGGAAGCGGGCATAGCTGAAGTCCATCGACGCCAGGCTGAACAGACCCGTCAGCAGATATGCCAGGCCGGTTACCAGGACGACCAGGGTTACGAACGATGCGATGTACAGGTAGAAGCGCAGCAGCACCGCGGCCGACAGGATGTTTCGGTTGGCGCGCAGGTTGGCGACGACAAAGAACAGCAGCGTGGCCACGGCCAGCACGATGATGAATGGAACGGCAGACACGATGCCTCCTTTTGCGAAGATGCCGGGGCCGCGGCCCTGGTCAGATCGTCTGGCTCGTCGCTTCGAGCAGTTGCTCCGCTCGCTCGCGATCGCCTTCGATGCGCAGGATGCCGCGGCTTTCAAGGCTGGCTATGGACTCTCGCCTCGTCGTCAGCAGGATGAAGTGCGTGGAGTCGGTCTTGATGGTCGCGTCGGGATTGGGCTCCAGCGGGCCGTGGTCCATCTTGCCGTTGTACACACGGGTGGTCCACGCCTGGATGCCAACGTCGAACCTGTATACGCCGTCGAGCTCGGCGCCACCCTTGAAGCGCCGCTTCTCGAACTGCAGCTGCAGGTTCACCAGGAACGGGCGAAGCTGTTCTCGGATCATGGCGTTCGGGTCCAGCGAAACATGGATGTCCCAGCCATGCAGCGCCAGCTCGAACACGCGAATGCTGACGAAGGTGGCGATGGTCCAGTTGCCGACGTAATGCCAGGCCGGCCGGGTCATGTTGTGAGGCGCCACGCGGCGGAACAGGTCTACCAGCGCGGTGCCGTGCTTGTCGAACAGTCCCACCAACTCCGGCCGCGGCTTCTCGGCCAGGTCCTCCTGCTTGGCCAGGAAGCGCTCTTTGAAGCTTTCGGGCGTCAAACGCTGGCCACCGGGGATAGATGGGGGAAGAGCGTCGCCACGGAGGGCTTTGCTGACGCTTTGGTGGTAGAACTCGGCGCAGGCGGTAAGGTGGGCGACTACCCGAGCGTTCGACCACCCAGCGCAATGCGAGGGCTGGCGCCAGGCCGTCTCCGGGAGCTTCTTGAGCTCGGAGAACAGCCGCACCTGCTCCTGCGCGATGAGCTGAACCGGATCGTCCCGCAGAACGGGCATCTGCTCGTGACCTCCACCAATGTGCGCTGTAAATAATGGGTCAACTTGGCCCCATTAGCAAGCCAGGCGTCAAAAGGGATGTCCGGAGGCTGTTGGGTATCGCATGGAGTCCGAGTTTCACCGGCCCCACGAGGTCGTTAGACCTGGATCTCGGTTAAATCGCGCACGCCGCGTTCTCGAAAGATGGGCGGAACGCTGGCCATGTTCCAGTCGTCCAGCTGGCAGCCGATGAGGATGTCTCCGCGGTCCAGCACTCGCTTGAAGGCCTCCATGGCCGGGCTCAGCGGGCTGGCCGAAATAGCCTCCGGCGTGAACTGCTTGAGCAGCCAGCCATGGCCAATGAGCTTGCCGTAGCCTTCGATCTCCGGCCCGGTCAGGTCGGCGAGGCCAGCCTCGACGAATGACCTGCGCGTAAGGCGCGCCGCATCGGGCTGAGGGATGATCCAGTTGTCGATCACATTGCTGCGGGCGTCGGGCGCGGCCACTTCGATCGAGGGCGCAACCAATACCGCCAGCTCTTCGGTGTACCTGGCCACGTAGCCGATCGCTCGAGGCAGCACACGCCTGTCGAGCAGCTGGCGGGTGATGGCGACAACCTGGTAGGGCGTTTGCACGCCTCCGACGAGGGCGAGCATCAACGTGAGGCGGCCGCGAGGCCGTAGATAGGAGAACCCATGCCGCTGAAAAGCATACTGCCTGTCACCGCCCGGCTGGCCTCATGCCAGCATGTCCGTGTCTCAAGCGTGCTCGATCACCTTCCGCAGCTCGGCGATCGCTGCTGCCTTGCCCTTTGGATGCTTGGCTACGGCCGTGCCGGCCACGAACTTACGCGCTCCGGCATCGTAGGCCGAAGCGATGGTCTCGGCGCTGATGCCCCCATCCACCTCGATGCGGACCGGCAGCCGCCGCTCTCCGATCATGGCCGCCGCCTGCCGGATCTTGGGCAGCATGGTGTGGATGAACGACTGTCCGCCAAACCCGGGGTTGACCGTCATGATGAGCAGCGTGTCGATGTCCTCCAGCACATGCTGCGCAGCCTCGATTGGGGTGGCGGGGTTCAAGGCCACTCCCGCCTGCAGGCCGGCCCCCCGAATCTGCTGGATGACCCGGTGCAGGTGCATGCATGCTTCGGCGTGAACTATCAGTCGCTCGTTTCCCGCTCGGGCAAAGTCCTCGACGTACCGTCCGGGGTCCTCGATCATTAAATGGGCCTCGAAGGGGACGCTGGTGTGGGGCCGGCAATCGGCGATGACGTCCCAGCCAACGGTTAGGTTCGGCACGTACATGCCATCCATCACGTCCCACTGCAGGACGTCTGCGCCGGCTCGTTCCAGATCGGCCAGCTCTTCGGCAAGCCTGGATTGGTCTACGCTTAGGGTTGAGGGCACAATCTGGTAGCCTGGATTATCATTTAGGCTATTCAATGGACCTGAACCTCCACCAGCTCAAGATCTTCAGTACGGTCGCCGAACAGCTCAGCTTCACCCGTGCCGCCGAAGAGCTGCATCTCAGCCAATCATCCGTGTCCCTGCAAGTCAACCAGCTGGAGCGCTCGTTGGGCCTCGAGCTGTTCGAGCAGATCGGCAAGAAGATTTACCTCACCGAGCCTGGCCGCGTGCTGCAGGAGTATAGCCAGAAGCTCAGTGCGCTCATCGACGAAACCCTGCTGGTGATGGACGAGATGAAGGGCATCATGCGCGGCAAGATCCACGTCGTCGCCGACACGACCGCGGGCATCTACGTGGTTCCCCAGGCGATAGGTGCGTTTCACCGCCTGCACCCAACCATCCAACTATCGCTCGAGGTCATCGGGCTGACGGGTGCTCAGGAGGCGCTGCTGGCCAACCGGGCTGACCTGGCCATCATCGGTCGCGTGCCCGATTCACTCACGTTTGGGATCCAGGAGTTCTTGCCGAACGAGCTGGTGCTGATCGCCTCGCCCAACCATCGCCTGGCCGGCCGCGAGCACGTCCCGGTGCACGAGCTGGATGGGGAGACGGTGATCCTGCGCGAGCCTGGCTCGGCCACGCGCGAAACGGCGGAGCGCTTCTTCCGTGACCGTGGGGTCGAAGTTCGCTTCGGCATGACGCTGGGCAGCAGCGGCGCGATCAAGCAGGCCGTGGCGGTGGACCTGGGTATCGCGGTGCTGTCCAAGCAGGCGATCTCGTTGGAGCTGGCGACGCATCGGTTGGTGACGCTGAACGTCGACGGCTTTCCCATCGTCAAGAAGTGGTTCGTCGTGCATCTGAAGGGGAAACGGCTGTCGGCCGCCGCCGCGGAGCTCAAGAGCTTCCTGTGGGCCTACCGGCAGCAGCAGGAGCCGAATCTCGTCACATAGCCAAGCGCCCGCCGTTCCTACGGTTGAGGCCAGCTGAGCATGGGCCTCTAGAATAAGAGCGGCACGGGCAGATGCGTCGGCGAACCTTTCTCCGCGGCGTCCTGGTGGTCCCTGTTGTCCTCGCCGCCTGCGGTCCCAACCCGGTGGCCAAGCTCGCGGCGATTTCCCACAAGGCGCCGCTGGCGCCCTCAGACCTCAGCCAGCTGACTCCCAGCGGACAGGCGCTGGCAGCCGCCGGCTGGACGAATCAGAGCTCGGCTCGCCTGCAGGGCCGGCTGTCCAGCCCGGAATCGGGCGCGACGCTTCAGGCCGAAGCCGAGTTCCGCCCCCTCGGCGAGCCGTTTACCGGCACGCCCAATGCCAGCGGGAAGCCGGGGGATCCATTCGTGCTCTCTCCGGCGATGGCCGCTGGTCAGCGATATCACTGGCAGCTGCGGGCGAAAGACGTCGGCGGTCCTACCGGCCCGTGGGTGCCGTTCGATGGCAGCCTGGGCTTCGATCCCGCGCCACCGCCTTCACCCAGCATCATCGCCCCATCGAACGGCGGCTTTGTTTCCCAGAAGCAGGTCAAGATCAGCTGGGACGCGGTTGCCGGGAAGTCAGGCATCGCTGGCTACGCGTACGCGCTCGACCAGCAGCAGGATGGCCTTCCGCCCGAACGCGTCCTCACCACGGACCCGTCGGCAACGATCAGTCCGGCGCGGGATGGGGACTGGTATTTCCATGTGCGCACGCTCGACAACGCCGGCAACTGGAGCCCGGTCGCCAGCCAGCTGCTGCACGTCGATACCGTGCCGCTCAAGATCACCGATCCCTTCTATCGCACCTTTGCCTACAACCCCGATTTCGACCTGCTGCACATCAGCTTCAGCATCAGCAAGCCGGCGGCGGTGGTGGTGACTATCCTGCCAGACAAGGCCAGCAGCGTGCTTCGGACGCTCGACCTGGGCCAGCAGCCTCAAGGCAAAGTCGACCTGCAGTGGGACGGCAAGCAGGACAACGGCACGGTTGTGCCTCCAGGGAACTACCGCTTCCGCGTGGTGGCCAAGGACCGCGGAGGCAGCAGCGCCGACGCCGTCTACGACCAGCTGCTGGTGACTCGCAAGCGCATCGTGGTCTCGCTGGCCCAGCAGAAGATGTGGGCTTACGACGGCGACAGCGTCTTCCTGCAATCGCTGGTCACCACTGGCGGGCCACTGCTGCCAACGCCTGAAGGAACCTTCCAGGTTCTCACCAAGCAGAAGGACTTCACCTTCAAATCCCCCTGGCCCAAGGGCAGCCCGTTCTGGTATCCGGACTCACCCACGCACTTTGCCATGATGTTCGATGATGGAGGCTACTTCCTGCACGACGCGCCCTGGCGGCACAAGTTTGGTCCGGGATCGAACCTGGTCGCCGGCCAACCGGGCGAGGAAACGTCCGGCACGCATGGCTGCGTCAACGTGCCCCTCGACGTGCAGACCAAGCTGTTCGGCTGGACCGATCTGGGAACTCCGGTGGTGATTCAGCAGTGATGGGCCAGCGTCCGGCGCCCTCTTCGACCGGCCGTTTCGTTTCAGGCTATTGCACGTCGTAGACGTCTTCCGGGTGCTCATCCGCTGGCTGCACCTGGTGGCCGCCGTCGCCTGGGTTGGCGGCAGCCTGTTCTACCTGGTTGCGCTCGGCCCGGCGGTGAAGGAGGCTGGCGGTTCACTGAAGGCGGCCCTGGGCCTGGTAGATCGACGCTTTCGGGACCTCGTGCAGCTGTCCATCGTCACGCTGCTGCTGACGGGCGCGGTCATGACCTTCGACCGACTGCAGCTCGAGCCTGGTCCGGCCTACGTAGCGACACTGGGTGTCAAGATCGCGCTGGCGGTGTGGATGTTCCTGCTGGCGCAGGACCTGGCCAGTCGCGGCCGGCGGCGCCTCATCGAGCGCCGGCTCGATCCAGCCACGCGTGATGCCGGGGGGAGCCGCGGATGGAGCTGGCTTATCCTGGCGTTGGGTATGGTCGTGCTGCTGCTCAGCGACCTGCTCAAGGTCATCGGGCCGGCTGCAGGGTAGGAAAAGGCCCCTGGCGACGTGGAAAGGGAGGAGCCACCAGCCAGGGGCCTTTTCGCCGCCAGAACAGCGAAACGCGCGTCGGTTGCCGTGTCTGGCGGGATGCATAGAATACCGGTGAGGCCTGGCTTTTGGTTCATCGGATTTTTTGAGCACGCCATTTTGCCCCTCAAGCGCTCGCCTCCTCGGCCCGATGATCCTTGTGGCGGCATGGATGCCGGAGGGCAAGTTCGGTCTTGGCTAGACCTGCTGGAATGGAGGCCGGCGGCTTTGCATGACGCCAACTAGGTGTCGGTGGCGAGAAGTGCCGACTACGCTGGTCACCACGGTGCCAGACAGGCTCGGCGCTCGCCCTGCACCTGGGCCTTCCCAGCTGCTAGTGGAAATCATGGCTGGGTGGGGCCATCCGGTGGAGCGCTTCTGGCTTTGCCGATCCGTCAACGAAGAGCTCCGGATGCTCGCGTATGTCGTTGGGATTGCCGGGGTAGCCGTGTCGCAGCGTGAGCCGCGGCGGCCGCTTGGCGAGCAGCGGGGACAGCTTCTGGGCAAGAAGGTTGAGGCTGCCGGATCGGATCTGGACTTCTCCCTCGACCAGCAGATAGGGCTCGCCGCGGACCAGGCTGCGCTGGGCTTCGTAGAGGTCCGGGCGCACCACGACGTTGGTGATGCCGGTCTCATCTTCTAGCAGCAGAAAGACGATGCCCTTTGCCGTTCCCGGACGCTGCCGGCAAACGACCATCCCGGCCGTACGGACGTGTGCCCTGTCCCCTACCTCCTCCAGCTCCTTTGCCGGGAGGACGTCCCGCGGAATGTCCTGGCGCAGCAGCCCCATGGGGTGGGCGCTGGGAGACAGACGCAGCACCTGGTAGTCGGCCACCATCCGTTCCCACTCGCTCATATCGCTCAAGCTCACCATGTCCTGCTCGTTCGGCAGCGCCAGTGGCAGCTGAGGCCTGCTCTTGCGCGGCCGCAGCGTTGGCGCCGAGGGCGACTGTGGCAGCAGCAGTCCCAGCTGCCACAGCAGCTCGCGCCGGCTCAGCCCGAACTCGCCCAGCGCGCCAATGGCGATCAGGTGCTCCACCACCTGGCGCGGGATGTTGATACGCCGCAGGAAATCGGGCAGCGACGTGTAGCGGCCGTTCAGCTCGCGCTCGCGGACGATGGCCGCGGCTGCTTCCTCGCTCATGTCTCGCACCAGGTTCAATCCGAGCAGGAGCTGTTCGCTGCCCGGCTTGCAGCGCACTCCACTGCGATTGATTGACACCTGCAGGACGTTGATGGCGCGCCGCTTGGCGTCGCCGATCAGGACGTTCGGCTCGTAAAAGCCCATTGGCTGGTTGTTGAGCAGCGCGGCGTAGTATTCCGGGCCGAAATAGTGCCGCAGCCAAGCCGACTGATAGGCCAGCACCGCGAACGCGTAGGCATGGCTCTTGGGAAAGCCAAAGTCCGAGAACCCCGAGAGCTTCTCGAAGATGGAGTTGGCTTCCTGCCGGCTCGCTCCTCTGGCCGCGGCGCCGTCGATGAATCGTTGGCGAAAGCCTTCCATGGCTTCTTTGGATCGCCGGCGGCTCATCGTCCGCCGGAATCTGTCCGCCTCGCCGGGCGTGAATCCGGCCACGCTCGTGGCGATTTCCAGCACCTGGTCCTGGAAGATCACCACGCCCAGGGTCTCCCGGAGGATGGCGTCGAGCGCGTCTCTCAAAGGGGCCGGCAGACTGTGGCCCATCGTCCGGAGAGCGGGAGTTTGGCCCCTTCCTTGAGCAGCTTCTCGCAGCTTCTCCCGCAGCCGGACGTAGGGGTTCACGGCGTTGGCCACGATCGGCCCGGGGCGAACGATGGCCACCTGGACGGCGAGATCGTCCAGGTTCTCGGGCCGCGTCCGCGGCAGCATCTGGATCTGCGCGCGGCTTTCGATCTGGAAGGTGCCGATGGTGTCACCGGCCTGGATCTCGTCGTAGATGGCCTGGTCGTCGTAGTCGAGCGACGTCAGGTCCACTTTGACGCCCCGGTTCCGGCCGATCATGTCCAGGCATTCTTCGACCAGTGACAGCATGCCCAGCGCCAGGAAGTCGATCTTGGCGAAGTGGGCATCGTCGCAGGAGTCCTTGTCCCACTGGCAGATGAACCGCCCCTCCATGCTGGCGGGCTGCACCGGGACGATCTCCACCAGCGGCCGCGAGGAGATGATCATGCCGCCCACGTGCTGCGAGACGTGGCGCGGAAATCCGTCTATCTGGGCCGCGAGCTCGATGAGATGCTGCCACAGCGGTCCGTCTCCCTGCCCTCTGAACTCCGGCAATCGCTCGAGCTCGAGCTTCACGGTTGTGGCTGAGCCGCCCTCGGACAGCTTGGCCAGCTTGTCCAGCGCCGGCAGCGGGAGCCCCAGCACCTTGCCCAGATCGCGAATGGCGCTGCGGATGTGATAGGTCGCGAAGCTGCATACCAGCGCGGCGTGATCGTGTCCGTAGCGCTGGTAGACGCGCAGGATCAGCTGCTCGCGAATCTCGCGGCTGAAATCCAGGTCGATGTCCGGGACGGTCTGGAGCTCCTCGTTCAGGAAGCGCCGGAAGAACAGGCGGTGGCGCACCGGGTCGACGTGGGACAGTCCGATGAGGTAGCAGATGATCGAGCTGACCGAGGATCCACGGCCCCGTCCTGGCGGCAGGGAGCGGCGGTTCTCGTGCGGATCGCCGCTGCTGCGCAGCTCGCCGGCTACCTCGGTGGCCAGCGCCTGGAGGTCCCGATAGATCAGGAAAAAGCCGGACATCTTGTGGCTGGCGACCAGGGCGAGCTCTTCCCGTAGCTGTTTCCTGGCCTGTTCTCGCACGGCCTTGGCCTCGGCCAGGGTCTCCTTGCGGAAGCCCGGTGGTTTGACCCGTCCCCACGTCTGCTCGTCGTCCGGCGCCGCGTAGCGCTCGTCGAGCTTCGACCAGCAGTAGTTGGCCAGCACCTGGTCGTCGGAGCAGTTCTGTTCACCGTCCTTATGGAAGAAATCCGGAAAGCCGTAGTGCAGGCTGCCTTCCTCGTCCAGACGGAATTCGGAGCAGCGCTCACTGATGAGCCCGGTGTTTCGGATGGCCTCGGGATAGCGTGCGAACACGCTCGCCATCTCTTCCGGCGAGCGCAGTGCGAACTCGCTGTTGGGCCGCCGCAGCTGATGGGTTCCCTCCAGCGTGCCGCGTTGCTTGATGGCCACGAGGGCGTCCTGCAGGCGGTGCCGCTCCCGCAGGTGATAGTGCACGTTCCCGGTGGCGACTATCGCCAGACCTGCCTCCTCGGCCAGCTGGACCAGGTGGGCCACACGAACCGTGTCGCCGCGTACCCGGTTGTGCTGCAGCTCGACGTAGGTGCTGGCAGCGCCGAACAGCTGCGCGAGAAGCCGGGCGGCCGCCAGCGCATCGTCGTGCCGGCCGCGATCGACGAGCTGGCCGATCTCGCCCTGGCGGCAGCCGGACAGCGCGATGAGGCCCCTGGTGTGCCCTTCCAGGAACGCGGGATCCAGCGCCACGTCTCCGAGAGGGCTGGTGCGGTGCGCCTCCGTAATGATTTGACATAAGTTGGCGTAGCCCTCACGGTTTTCAGCCAGGAGGGTGAGATGGACTCTCTCGTGCGTCTCCTCGGGCTCGGGATGTGTCCTCTGCCGGCCGGCCAGCAGCCCGTGCCGCAGCGTGAGCTCGACGCCGGTGACCGGCCGGATGCCGGCCTTCTTGCTGGCGTACTGGGCAAACAGCATTGCCCCGTGCAGGCCGTCGTGGTCGGTGATGGCCAGGGATCGGTAACCCAGCTCATGTGCGCGGTCGATCAGCTCCTCGGGCTGTGAGGCGCCTTCGAGAAAGGAGAAGCAGGTATGCAGGTGCAGCTCGTGATACAGCGAAGTCTGACTGGCAGGCTGGGACTGGACGTGAAGCGTGGCTTCTCGGGCAATTCCTTGGCCGCTGCTGCCCCACCGTGGGCTATTGGCCTCGCGCTGCTCGAGCCAGCTCCCGGAGAGCAGGTCGTGATACACCGTCAGGCGCCCGCCATCCTCGAGCAGCAGGCAGTGATACAGCCGCGAGACCGGCCGTTCGCGCCACCACTCGTCGTCGATGCGCCAGCAATCCTGTACCTCCAGGACGGCACGCCAGCGCTGCCGGCCTGCTCGTCGCACGGCCAGGGGCTGGCCCGCCGGGCCGGTTTTGACGGCGAGGGGCTGGGCAACGTTCAGGGGTCGAAGGGTGTAAGCGCCCATCGTTGCTCGGGAATGCGCGACCATGGCTCGACCTCCACGGGACGGTATAAAGGCATGTGTCCGTAGCGAGCGGCAAGCTGTTGGGCCGCCTGGGCCAGATCCCTGCGCTGGCGCAGGCGGTGGCCGAACAGGGGCAGCTGGCGCGCTGTTTCGGGCCCCCGTCCCAGCAGCTCCAGGTACAGCTCTTCCACCGGGGCCGGTGGCAGCGTGTTGGCCGCCTTCAGCTTGCCCCACAGCGTCCGCCGCATGGCGTCTTTGCCGGAGAGCGGCTCTTTGAAGGTGAACGATCGCTCCCATGAGCTCCCGTCGGCCAGCAGCGCTCGCAGCCGGACCTGTCTGGCCGAGCATCCGCGCATGGCCGGCTGGCTGAAGGCTCTCGATAGGAGCTGATCCAGCGCTGCCAGGATGGCCTCGACGCTGCTCGGTGGATCGTCGCAGCGCAGCGCGGCTCGGACCGTTGGAACGTAAGACTCGGCCGCGATGGGCTCGCCGTCCTGGCCGTGGGCCAGCCGCCAGGACTGCGCTCCGGCGCGGCCGAATTGGGCCTGGACTGCAGAGAAGGGGAGTGCCCCAAGCTGGCCGATGGTATGCATGCCAAGCAGCTCCAACCGTTCGATGGCTTCGCTGGCAAACGGCAGGAAGCGTATGGACAGCGGATCCAGGAACGCCGCCGTCTCCACGGCCGGAACCACCTGCCGGCTCCGGGGGCTCGCGGTCTGGGCGGCTACGGCGGCGGCGAACTTCCCCCCGGCGAGCCCCAGCCTGGGCTGCAGCAGCCAGGGGACGGCAGCGTGAATCGCCTGCTCCAGCGCGTCGAAGCTGTGCTCGTACACCTGCTCGCTGCCGCGCAGATCGAGGAACGCCATCTCCTGCCCGGCGAATACGCCCAGCGCCGCGCGTTTTCCCGGTGATACCCACAATGGCCGGCTCATCTCGACTCGCGGAGTGACGAGCTGCAGCTGGCGCAGGACGTCTTCCAGCACCGCCGCAGTTCGCACCGGGTCGGGCTGCAGGACGATTGCGTCGGGACACAACGGCAGCACCTCGCGCAGCGGCAGCCCCGGCCGCAGTCCGGCCAGCTCTGCCTCAGGCGAGCACAGCTGCACTGTTTTCCGCTCCCTCGGCCCGCCGCTCATGACGACCGGCCGCCCATCCCAGGCCGGATGGCGCAGGATCTCCGCCCGCAACTGCAGCTGTGGCAGCCACACGCAGCCGGTGTGCGTCTGCGCCGGCCAGCGCCGCGATCCCAGGGGAGAAGCAGCATCCTTCATTCAGGCTTAAGGCCCTTATAGAACAAGCGTTCTATAAGGGCCTTAAGCCTAGCGGAAGCTGGATACCGCCGTCAACAATAGGTGCCGGGCAAAGGTGAAGAGGGCGACTCGGCAGGGCGGAATCGCGATTGAGCCCTCTCTGGCGATGACGTCAAAGTCGCGCCGATCGATATCACGGCGAGTCTGTGTCCAGCCAGATGGTGACGGGGCCGTCGTTGTGTATCTCGACCAGCATGCTTGCGCCGAACTGGCCTGTTTCCACGGTTACGCCGAGCTGGCGCAGCGCGGCCGAGAAGGCTTCGACCAGCGGCGCCGCGGCGTCCGGCGGTGCTGCCTCCACGAAGCTTGGCCGGCGCCCACGGCGCGTATTGGCGTAGAGCGTGAACTGCGAGACGACCAGCGCCTGGCGGCCGACCTCTATCAGTGAGCGGTTCATCTTGCGCTGCTCATCGTTGAAGATGCGCAGCTCGGCGCATTTCCTGGCGAGCAGCCTCGCCGTGTCCAGGCTGTCGCCGGGGCCGACTCCAAGCAGGATGCACAGTCCTTGGCCGATGCGGCCGGTCGAGCGTCCCTCGACGGCGACCGACGCCTCGCTCACGCGCTGCAGCAGGGCTCGCACGATAGAGGCCTAGAGGTCGATGGTGCTGAAGTCGCCGGGCACCAGGACGTCGCCGCTGAATTGGCCGGCTGCCTCGGAGCGGACGTCGGGTTCGTGGCCCTCCAGCTCAGCAGCGCGGTGGACCAGCGCGAGCCGTTTTGCTCGGGCCAGGCTGGCCACACGGCCGGCGTCCGCGGCCGACGAATGGCCGTGGCCCGATCCGTTCTTCAGCTTGTCGCTCCAGTTCGAGTCGTGCAGCAGCAGGCCGGTGCCTTCCGCGTTGCGGGCCACGGCCTCGCAGAAGGCCGTGTCACCTGAGAAGGTGAGATCGCGCCCCTCCGGCTCGAAGCTCACGTGGGAGGAGACGACTGGCACGGGATGGTGGGCTGGCGCTGTGGTCACTCGGGTTTTGCCCGGCAGCATCAACGAGGCCGAATCCTTCTCGGGTAGGCCAATCCACTGCACTTTGGAGGTCATGAACCGCTCGAGCCCGGGATAGACGGTGGTGCAGACGCGCTTGGCTTGGTCGACGGCGGACGAGGGTAGGCAGATGGTGAGAGGCCGCTCTCGCTGAGCTATCTGGCCGCTGACCAGCAGCATGGGCAGCCCCAGGGAATGGTCGCCGTGAATATGCGACACGATCACTGTTCGGATGCTTTCCGGGCTGATGCCGGCCACCGCCAGCTGGTAGAGGATGCTGGGGCCGCACTCGAACAGGATGGGCTGCGCGGAGTGGGCCACGAACGAGCAGTTGTTGTGTCGCGCACTGGGCAGCGCGGCGCCGCTGCCCAGGATGGTCAGCTTCACTCTGTCGCGGCGCGGTTGATGCTCGCCGCCAGGGCGAAGTCCTTGTCGGTGATGCCGCCTTCGGAGTGGGTCACCAGGCTGAGCTTGACGGTGTTGTAGCGGATGTCGATGTCCGGATGGTGATGTGCCTGCTCTGCCGCCACCGCCACCCGGTTGACGAAGCGCATGGCATCGGTGAATGAGTTGCAGGTGAACGTCCGCAGGAGCTCGGCTCCGTCGTATTGCCAGCCGTCGATCTCGTGCATCCGGTTCCGGACGTCATCCGCCGTCAGTGGCATGTTTCAGCCTCCCTTGCTGTGTCCGTTCGAGCGAGCGTGATCGTGGCTGCCCTCGGATGAGGGCAGCCCGCAGATGGGGCAGCGGGGCCTGCCTGCCGCGATGAGGGCATGGACGCCGAAGCCAAAGGCCTGCAGCTGCTCACGGCTTACCAGGCAGCTGAAGGTCGGCGCTGCGCCCTGCCCGGCCTCGATGTCATGAGCCAGAAGCACGAAGAGCTGGCGTTGCTCCTGATAGCCGAGGGCCAGCTGGCCCACGCGGAACTCGATGTTGGGCCGCAGGTCGAATGACAGCGGGCCTTCTCGTGGCGGGCGATCGGGGTCGTCGGCCCCAACGGCCTGAGGCGTCTCGGTGAGCAGCTTCTCCACGGCTGCTGCCATTGCCTCCAGCTGCTGCCGCTCCACCCACAGGTTGGCGAGCTCATATTCGTTGCGGGCTAAGATGCGGAATCGTCTGTTGCCCGGTTCGCCCACGGCGTCGGCCAGGATTCCTGTAGCCCGGCCCAGATCAAAGGTTTCGTCTGCCAAGCCGCCTCGCAAACCGGACGTTGGGGATGCCGGCAGTATACCAGCGGCTGTTGGTACAGTGAGCCATGGACGAGAACAGGGCTCTCGAGTTCGTGCGCCGCAATCACACTGCTGTGCTGGCAACCATCAAGCGTGATGGCGGGCCCCAGCTATCGAACGTGGTGTATTTCCTGGACGACGACGGAAGCATCAAGATCTCCGTAACCCAGGACCGGGCAAAGACCAAGAATCTGAGGCGCGATCCTCGCGCCAGCCTATCCTGCCTCGACCTGAACGACTGGTACACGTACGTCGTGGTCGAGGGCCGCGCCTCATTCATCGAAGGTGGGCCAGCGCTTCCGGAGCTGCGTCACTACTACCGGCAGGTGCGAGGGGAGGATCACCCGAACTGGGAGGAGTACGACCAGGCTATGGTGGCCGACGGCCGGCTTGTGCTGGTGATCAAGCCAGAGCATGTCTACGGCCAGGTTCGATAGCCGGCTAACCGGTGCCAGAGTTCGCGAGCCGGGTATGATCGGAGGACATGGAATTCTGGCACGTCGTAGGCATATTCCTCAGCGCCATCCTGGTTGGAGCGGCGCTGATCTATGGCTTGTATCCGCTCATCGCCGTTGGCTTCGTGCTGCTGGCCGCGTCGGCGGCCTGGGGCCTCATCGCCGCCGGCCCCGGCAGCTCCGCGAACCCCTACAAGCACTAGCCATCAGCCCCGCCGGTTTCGCCCACGTCGACTGACGGAGACTGTCGGTCATCGTGTAGGGCTGCCGAAGTGGCAGGCTCAGGCGGTCGTTCACCGGGCCCGTTCATGTGAACGGTTGCGCGGCGCGCAAGTCCCGCACTGCACCTCCCAGCCCAGACCATGCAGCGTGGGCCCTTGCCCCCGCTAGATCAAGCGACGCGCCACGAGAAGGCCATGGCGCTGCGCGTGAGGTCCCTCAGCTCTTGACGTAGATAGAGGCGCCCAACTGGTGGAACTCCTGGGCCTTCTCCTGCAGGCCTGCCTCGATGGCGCGGTCCTCGGAGATGCCGTGAGCCGCGGCGTAGTCACGCACGTCCTGGGTGATCTTCATGCTGCAGAAGTGCGGGCCACACATGGAGCAGAAGTGCGCTCCTTTGGCCGGCTCCGCCGGCAGCGTCTCGTCGTGGTAGGCCTCTGCCGTCTCCGGGTCAAGCGACAGGTTGAACTGGTCCCTCCAGCGGAACTCGAAGCGCGCCTTCGACAGGGCATCGTCGCGGACCTGTGCGCCCGGATGGCCCTTGGCCAGGTCGGCCGCGTGCGCCGCGATCTTGTAGGCGATAACGCCGTCCTTCACGTCCTGCTTGTCGGGCAGGCCGAGATGCTCTTTGGGCGTGACGTAGCACAGCATGGCTGTGCCGTACCAGCCAATCATGGCGGCGCCTACGGCCGAGGTGATGTGGTCGTAGCCGGGCGCGATGTCGGTCACCAGCGGGCCGAGCGTGTAGAACGGCGCCTCGTGGCAGACCTCCATCTGCAGGTCCACATTTTCTTTGATCTTGTGCATCGGCACGTGGCCGGGCCCTTCGATCATGACCTGGACGTCGTGCTTCCAGGCTACGTCCGTGAGCTCGCCCAGCGTCCGCAGCTCGCCAAATTGGGCGTCGTCATTGGCGTCGGCAATCGAGCCCGGGCGCAGGCCGTCCCCCAGTGAGAAGGACACGTCGTAGGCCCGCATGATCTCGCAGATCTCTTCGAAGTTTGTGTACAGGAAGTTCTCCCGGTGGTGGGCCAGGCACCAGGCCGCCATGATCGAGCCGCCGCGGGACACAATGCCGGTTACGCGCCTGGCGGTCAGCGGCACGTAGCGCAGCAGCACGCCGGCATGGATGGTGAAGTAGTCGACCCCCTGCTCTGCCTGCTCCACCAGGGTGTCGCGGAAGACCTCCCAGGTCAGCTCCTCGGCCTTGCCGCCGACCTTTTCCAGCGCCTGGTAGATCGGGACCGTGCCGATTGGCACCGGCGAGTTGCGAATGATCCACTCGCGCGTCGTATGGATGTTCTTGCCGGTGGACAGGTCCATGACCGTGTCGCCGCCCCAGTGGATGGCCCAGGTCATCTTCTCCACCTCCTCGTCGATGGAGGAGGCAACCGCTGAGTTGCCGATATTGGCGTTGATCTTGACCAGGAAGTTGCGGCCGATGATCATCGGCTCGCTCTCGGGATGGTTGACGTTGGCCGGGATGATCGCTCGACCGCGGGCGACCTCCGACCGCACGTAGTCCGGATCGATGCCTTCGCGTAAACCGATGAACTCCATCTCCGGAGTGACGATGCCCTGCCGCGCATAGTGCATCTGCGTCACCGCGTGTCCAGCCCTGGCGCGCAGCGTCTGCCGGCGCAGTCCGGGGAAGACGGCCAGGTTGGCGCGCGGATCGCCGCCTTTGTAGCCGTCGTCATTGGGCACGACCTGCCGCCCCTGGTACTCCTCGACGTCACCGCGCTCCAGGATCCAGGGCAAGCGGATGGGCCGCAGTCCCTGCCGGACGTCGGTCGTCTCCGCGGCGTCAGTGTACGGCCCACTGGTGTCGTAGACGCGCACCGGGGCGTTGGCTCCGCCTCCGTAGCCCGCTCCGGACGGGCTCAACCGGACCTCGCGCAGGGGCACGCGCAGATCGGGCCTGCTCCCCTGCACGTAGACCTTGCGCGACGCTGCCTCCTCGGCGCTGGCAACAGATGCCTTCTCGAATGTGACGGCCATTGGGAACGCCTCTCCTTTCCTCCGCCGGCATTACCCGGTTCAGGTTCGACGGTCGGCTAGTTTGCCCTCTCAGCCCGCCTGGAGCGGGCTCCCGTATTGGCGGCAGTCTACCACGGGAAGTGGTTGACCGGAGACCTACCGCGACCCACCGCATAGGCTCTGCCAAGAGCCGCGCTGATGTAGCTCTTGGCGAGTGCGGTTGCCTGGCGCAGATCGAGATCCCGGGCGAGGCCGGCGGTGATAGCTGCCGAGAAGGCGCAGCCGGTTCCATGGGTGTGCACGGTGTCGATACGCCGGCCGCTGAACGTCCGGAAGCCGTCAGCGTCGCACAGCACGTCGTCGGCGCTTCCGGTTCGATGGCCGCCCTTGATGATGACTGCTCGCGCTCCCATGTCACGGATCGCTCGGGCGGCGTCCATGATCTCGACGGTCGAGGTGATCCTTTTCCCAAGGAGCGCTTCCGCCTCGGGAATGTTCGGTGTCACGACCAGCGCCAGCGGCAGCAGTCGCTGCTTGAGCGCGGCCAAGCCCGCCTCGTCCAGCAGGGGGCTGCCGCTGCTGGAAACGAGCACCGGGTCGACCACCAGCTTGTCGATGCCCTTCCGTTGCATCTCGTCGGCGACGACGTGGACAATGCCGGCGCTGGCCAGCATACCGGTCTTCACCGCATGCACGGCCAGGTCTTCCATGAGCGAGCCGATCTGCTGACCGACGAGCTTGGGCTCCAGGACCTCCACGGCCTGCACCCCCAACGTGTTCTGGGCAGTAATCGCGGTAATGGCGCAGCAGCCGTACACCCCCAGCGCGGCGAAGGTCTTGAGGTCGGCTGCGATGCCTGCTCCGGCGCTCGAGTCGGAGCCGGCGATGGACAGGGCTGCAGGCCGAAACGGTGTCGGTGCCACCGGCCGGCGGTCTTCTGGTTAGCTGCGCAGGGCGAATGCCCTGGCGTACATCTGTCCGATAGCCTGGCGGGTGAGCACGCCACGGAAGAAGCCGTTGTCGTCGTTCACGGTCACGGCTTCGGCCTCACTGTCGTCCAGCAGCTGCTCCACTTCGTACAGGCTGTCGCTGGCCTTGGCGCTGAGCGGCAGCACGCGCATGGCGGCGCTGACAGGGGCCCAGGGCCCGTGCTCCTTGATAGCTTCGTTCAGTGCAGGGACGTGGAGCACACCCACGAGCTTGCCGTCACGCATGATGGGAAAGTCGGGCTCATGGTTGAACACGGCCAGCTGCGTGACCGAGCCAAGCGGCTGATCGGGATCGAGCTGAGGAGCCGCGCTCAAGCCAACGGCCTGGCCCGCGGTGATGCCGGTCAGCACCCTGCGCACGTGTGCTCCGCGCAGCTCCTGCGTGGCACCGGTGAAGATGAAGAAGCCGACCAGCATGATCACCGGGTTGAGCGCGTAAAAGGCCAGGGCAATGAGGCCCATGGCAATGAACTGCCCCGCCCTGGCGGCCACGACCGTCGCCTTCACGTGGCTCAGCGACATGGCGAGCAGGGAGCGCAGGACGCGGCCACCATCCATGGGAAAGGCGGGAATGAGGTTGAACAGCGCCATGGTGGCGTTGGCCATGAGCAGGTAGTACAGCACACCTCTGGGGCTTGGGAACAGCGCTATCCGCAGCAGCCGGAAGACGGTCGGAAAGTGGCCGCCGGCCGAAGCCCAGATGATGGCTCCCAGGACGAGCGCAATGGCCACGTTCACTGCCGGCCCGGCGAGCGCTACCAGCAGCTCCTGGTAGGGCCTGGCGGGCATGCGCCGCATCTGGGCCACGCCGCCAATCGGCAGCAGGGTGATGTCCTTGACGCGGACCCCGTAGCGCATCGCCATGAGGCTGTGCCCGAGCTCATGCAGCACGACGCACACAAACAGCAGGAGTACCAGGATGACGCCGTACAACGCTCCCGTCCAGGCCAGATCCCTGGCCCCAGCCCAGTCGATTGCCGCCCAGATCACGATCAGCGGGAAGGTGATGTGCAGCCGGACGTCGATTCCTCGAACGGAGCCAATCTTGAGCGAGCGGCCCATGTCAGCAGTTTAGCCTTGCTGGGTAAGAAAATGCTGAGCCGGACCGATCCCTCCGGCTGCCGCTCCCGCTAGCGACCGGGAGTGTGCAGAAAGGCCGTTCCAACCAGGCCGCCCAGGAAGAGCGTCATGAAGGCCAGGAACAGCAGTCCGAGGCCCATGACGTAGCCCAGCTTGCCGTGATCGGTTTTGGTGGGCCGGTAGTTGAGCCGCTCCAGGTAGGAGTCCGGATCCTCGCCGAGCGGATGCGGGTCGCCGTTGCGCCGTCCTTCGGGCATCAGCTAATGATGGCACGCTGAGTACCCTAGGAGCGATGATCGACGTCCTCATTCGCGGCGGGCTCATCGTCGATGGCAGCGGCGCGCCGCCCTTTCGGGCAGACGTAGGCATCGAAGGTGAGCGTATCGCGGCGCTTGGCCCCGCCCTGCCGGCCGGCGCCGCGTTGACGGTCGAGGCGAGCGGCCTTGTGGTGGCCCCCGGTTTCATCGACATGCACAGCCACAGCGACCTCCGCCGTCTGGTCGCGGGTGACTGTCCGGACAAGATCTCTCAAGGCATCACGACTGAGCTTCTGGGGCAGGACGGATCGTCGGTAGCGCCGGTGCGGCCGGCGGACGTGCCCGATCGCCGACGTTACCTCTCCGCCCTGCTGGGCAGCCATGACGTGGATTGGAGCTGGCCTACCTTCGCCGACTATTTGGCTGCCCTCGAGTCCTCACCGGCCGCGCCGAACGCGACGGCGCTGGTGACACACGGAGCGATTCGCTGCTGGGTGATGGGCATGGACGCTCGGCCTGCCACTCCGGATGAGGTCGATCGTATGTGCGATCTGGTGGTCGAGGCCATCGACGCCGGTGCATTCGGCCTGTCCACGGGCCTTATCTACGCGCCGTGCTGCTATGCCGCCAAGGAGGAGTTGCTGGCGCTGTACCGCACGTGCGCGGCGCGCGGCGGGATCCTCGTCGCGCACGTGCGGAACGAGTCCGACTTCGTGCTCGACTCGATCCAGGAGATGATCGACATCGGCCGCGATACGGGTGTGCCGGTCCACGTCTCTCACCTCAAGGCGATGGGCGCGCGCAACTGGCAGCACATGCAGCCGCTGCTCGAGGCCCTATCGAGCGCGTGGGTCGCAGGGCTGGACGTGAGCTACGACCACTATCCCTACGTGGCCGGCAGTACGATGCTGGCGGCCGTGCTACCCCCATGGGCTCACCAGGGAGGCCCCGACGCGCTGTTGAGACGCCTGCGCCAACCGCTGGAGCGGCGGCGTATGGCGAGCGACATTCGAAGTAGCGGCTCCGGCTGGGAGAACCTGGCTGGCGCCTGCGGCTGGGAGAACATTCGGTTCGCCGGACTGGCCAGCCCGGCAGCGGCCGGCCTGGACGGCAAGTCGATCCAGCAGGCGGCAGACGAGTGGCATCAGGATCCGATCGACGTCGTGGCGGAGGTGTTGCTGGCCGAGGATTTGAACGCGTCCATCCTGCTGATGCATGGGGCCGAGCAGGTGCTCGAAGCTGCCCTGGCTTTTCCACTGCACATGGTGGGCACGGATGGCTTCTGGAGCGGCCGGCCGAATCCACGCCTGTTCGGGACGTTTCCGCGCATCCTCGGCCGCTACGTGCGGGAGCAGCGCCTGCTCGATCTGCCGGAGGCGGTGCGGCGCATGACCGGGGCGCCGGCCGCTCGGCTGGGGCTGACGGATCGCGGCCTGGTACGACAGGGGCTGGCGGCCGATCTTACGCTGTTCGATCCACGCACGGTGCAGGATCGCTCGACGTACGCCAGCCCGTTCGAGCTGGCCGCAGGCATCGAATGGGTATTCGTGAACGGGCGGCCGGCGCTGGCCCGCGGGCGCCAGGATGCAGCGGTCCTGGCTGGCCGTGTTATCCGGCGGACGTAGCCTTCGAATAGCGGCTCAGCGGGTCCCAGGGGTACACGAGCCAGTCCGCCGATTCCGCCCCGAAGAAGTCCGGCCGAGTGTTCGGAAACTGCGAGTACTTGGGTTTGTAGTGGAGCACCGCCAGGGTTGGCCGTCCCTGGGCCTCCTGCACTCGTGCCTTTACCGCCAGGATGGTGCGCCCGCTGTCCCAGACGTCGTCCACCACCAGCACCTTCTTGCCTGCTAGCAGTGGATCTGCCGGGAACTGGAGGAAGATTGGGGCTTCGACCCTTTCGTCGACCCCGGTGTAGAACATGACCGCCGCCACGAGAATGTTGCGCAGGCCGAGCTGCTCGCTGATCAGGCAGGCGGGAACCAGTCCGCCGCGGGTAATGACCAGCAGGCAGTCGTAGTCCCTGTCGAGCTGGGCGACGAGCCGGTCCACGCAGGCGTGGATGGTGCGCCAGCTCAGGTGGATCCGCCGTCTGGGGCTCAGCGTACGACCAGCGTTCCCTGCATAGTGGGATGAATGGCGCAGTGATAGGCGAACGTGCCCGCACGGGTCGGTGTGTAGGAGAAGCTGGAGTTGCGCACGACGATGCCGGAATCCCACGAGCCGTCGTTGGCGGTGATGGTGTGGTTGGAGGGTCCGGCATTGGTCCAGGTCACCTTGATTCCGGCAGTGACCTCGAGCGTTACCGGCGCGAAGCTGAAGTCGCTGGTGCGGATTTGGTTGCTCGCAACTACGGTCAGCAGCGCCTCGGCAGTCGGCTGAGTGGGGATAGACGTGGCAAACGGGGTGAGCGCTGTCGGGTTGGGGACAGCCGGGCCGCCGGATGGCGTAGGTGGCCGTCCGGGAGTGCTGGTGGAGGAAATGACGATCGGCCTGGGTGTGGCCGTCGTGGCAGGAGCAGCGACCTGGCTCACGCCTCCGCATGCAGCCAGCAGGATCGCGGCCGTGGCCGCTGCTGTCCGGACCGTTCGCAAACGGGCGGTGTCGTCCGGGCGTGTCTTGCGGCGGCCGATATTAGCTGCCCGCCGCCACCTGAGTCGGGTTATAGTTGCCTCACCTTATCTGCCAGCAATTGCCGTCTGAGTTGGAGCGATGGAACGCAGAGCAAGGGTACAACCTTCGGAAGGAAGCAGCCCCTGGGGGCGTGACCGGCGCCGCTTGTCGGGCACCGGCCGCCCAGGCCTGGCATGGCTTTTGCGTAACTCGCAGGGAGCTTCTCAAGGTCTCCCATCGTTCGTTTCAACCTGGCACAGAATGTTGCCGGGCGTTCGCGTATTCAGCCCGGCAGGGAGGGACATGCGCCAATGGCTGTATTGACACGTCTTGGCTCGGGGGCCGGCTGGCCCAAAGCAGCCTATCTCGCCAGTTATCCGCCGCGCGAGTGCGGCATTGCCACCTTTACGCGCGATCTCGTGACGGCCGTCAATCACCTGAATGCCGATGCGCCGGGCCGGATCGTTGCCATCAACGATCCGGCCCGAAGCTACGCCTATCCGCCTGCCGTGAAATGGCAAATCGAACGCGACGACGTCGAGTCCTACGAAGAGGCCGCGCGGTTGCTGAATGCCAGCTCATGCGAAGTGGTGAACATCCAGCACGAATACGGGCTCTTTGGCGGCAGCAGGGGATCACATCTGTTTCGCTTCCTCGACCGGATCGAGAAGCCGGTCGTGCTTACGATGCACACCACTCTCCCCAATCCTGAATCGGAGCTGCGCGCGGTCACCCGTCAGATCATCGAGCGCTCCGCGCTCACTGTCGTCCTGGCGCAGACGGCGCGGGACATCCTGGCCCGCGACTACGGCATCGATCCACATAGCGTGCAGTTCATCCCGCACGGCGTGCCAAACGTGCGCTTCGTGCCGCCCGATACGGCCAAGCGCGCTCTGGGATTGGAAGGCCGTCCGGTGCTTGCGACCTGCGGTCTGATGAATCCGGGCAAAGGTATCGAGTACGCCATCGAAGCTATCGCCGGGCTGGTGGATGAGTTTCCCAACCTGGCGTACCTGGTGGTGGGGGAAACCCATCCCGGAGTACGAGCCGAGATGGGCGAGGCCTACCGTGAGCAGCTGGAGGCGCTGGTCGCGCGGCTGGGGCTGCAGCGACACGTCATCTTCAAGAACCGCTACCTGCGCTACCGCGAGCTGGTGCTGCATCTGCTCGCCTCGGATGTGTACGTTGTGCCGTACCTCGACCTGAATCAGATCGTCAGCGGCACCCTGGCGTACGCCCTCGGCTGCGGGCGCGCTGTGGTGTCGACTCCTTCCGCCTATGCGCGCGAGGTGCTGGCCGATGGTCGAGGACTGCTGGCCGACGCTCGCGATGCGCAGTCGCTGCAGACGCGTATTGGTGCCATGCTGCGCAACCCGGACTACCGTACGTCGCTGCAGCGACGCGCTTACGGTCTTGGCCACGAGATGATCTGGCCGAACGTAGCTCGGGCCTATCTCACCGCGTTCGCCAAGGTCGGCACGCAGATTCGCCGGCGCCCCGTGTACGTGGAGCCTCAGCCGTCGATCCAGGAGCTGCTGGCCTAAGCGCGACGTGATTGGCCTTGGGCCAGCCTGAGCGACGAGCGCGGAATCCCTTCGGGGTGCGTGGAAGGGATGCGTCGCCCTGCGCTCGGCATGAGAAGCTCGCCAGAAAGCCATGGGTGCCTGGGTCGGATCGAATTGTGCGTTACCCGTCCGGTTAGACGATAACAGGCTGCCAGCTTGGACCGTTATTGATGATGGACGAGATGACGATGAAAAAACGATGCGATCAACCAATAGGAGCTTTCGAGCTCATTGCCGAGTATCAGCAGCTGCTCGCTGGGAGGCGAACCTCCATAACTCCGCTCGAGGAGTACGTGGCCCAGCGGCGCCGCTACTGGCAGATGCAGGCGCAGAAGCCGCACCGGCACAGATCTTCGTTGCCGCGCCGTGCTGCCTGACGCCCGCTCTCAGCGCACGGCAGCTACCTACTCCTTGCCCTGGTAGGCGCCGGCCACACGCACGGTCGGGAAGGCCCGAACCGCTTCCTGGACGCTAGCCAGCCGGCCGGAGCCGACAAACCGCAAGGCGTAGTCGTACTCGAACAGCTTACGGCCGGTGGCCTCGGGGAAGCAGGTGGAGAGCTTGTATCCGGCGGAGGCCATGGCCTGGACGACGTCGGTAAGGGAGCCGTCTCCCTCCATGCGGCCGGCGAGAATGACGCGGTTCGGAGTATCGACGAAGATCGGCCGGGCTGAGAAGCCCCAGTAGCTGGCGACGCTGCCGCCGTCGATCTCGGTATGCCGCATCTCGAGCCCAAACTGCCGAGCGGCGGCAGGAGTGCCGACGGAGGCAATGGAGCCATCGCTGTCGACCACCGCCTGCGCGGCGCCGAATGAGCTCGTATCCACGATGGTGATCTTGGCCTGCGGCAGGTGCTTCTCGAGCCACTGCCTGCTCTGGGTGATGGATCCGGTATGCCCCTGCACTTCGCGGATGCCCTCGGTTGGCGCGCCCGGCTTGACCAGCAGCGCGCAGTGATAGCCATGGGTGACTTCGGCGGCGACGAAGGCGGGCGAGTCGGGCCTGGCCAGCCTGCTCTGGCTGCCGTGGTGAAATCCTGTGGCGGACATCTGCTCGGGCGCGCAGGTGGCATCGGCTTTGCCCGCCAGGACCGCGCCGAACGCTTCCTCGGCGGTGGGATAGAACACGACCTCTGGCCTGAACTCCGGATACAGCTGCACCATACGCAAGGCAGCCTCGCCCCCAAAGGTCACCGCGCCTCCGAGCGCCGCCAGGATCAGGCTTCCTTGTTCGGCCATCGCCGCTACCTCCCGCGTGGTCTTCGAGGCCGGACCGCTGGGCCGGCCTCATCCGCCCGATGAGGATACAGGACAAACGACGGGCGATGCACAATAGCGTCATGGCCATAGGCGTTCACGAATCCCTGCCGGCTGGGATCAAGCCGTACGAGTTGAGATCGCACCTGCGCGAGCTGGAAGCCAGGGATCTGCTCGTGCGCGTTCGGCGCAGCATCGACAAGGACACAGAAATGCACCCGCTCGTGCGCTGGCAATTTCGCGGCTTGCCGGAAGCGAAGCGCAAGGCGTTCCTGTTCGAGAGCGTTCGGGACAGCCGCGGCCGCGTGTTCGACATTCCCGTCGTCGTGGGCGCGCTGGCCGGCTCCGAGGAGATCTACACGCTCAGTATGGGCTGCACCTCGGACGAGGTGCTGGATCGCTGGAGCCGGGCGCTGGCCAATCCCATCCCGGCGCGGGTCGTGGATGAAGGGCCGGTGCAGGAGGTCGTGTGGGCCGGGGATACCCTCATGGAGCGGGGCGGGCTGGACGAGCTGCCGGTCCCTATGTCGACCCCAGGCTTCGACAACGCGCCGTATTTCAATTCGGCGATCTGGGTTACCAAGGACCCGGAGACAGGCGTCCGCAACGCCGGCGTGTACCGCGGCATGATCAAGTCCCCCCTGCGCACGGGGGTGTTCTGCGACTCCAACAACAACACCTCGCTCAACTGGGAGAAGCACAACGCGCTTGGCCGTCCCATGCCCGCCGCCGCCGTCATCGGCGCTCCGCCCGCGGTCTATCTGTCGGCCATCCAGATGACGCCGGTGGGCGTGGACGAGCTGGCCGTAGCGGGCGCGCTGATTGGCGAGCCGCTGGAGCTGGTTCGCTGCAAGACGGTCGACATTGAAGTCCCGGCCTACGCCGAGATCGTCGTCGAGGGCATCATTCGGACGGATTACCTGGAGCCCGAGGGCTCCTTCGGCGAAGCCCACGGCTACTGTGATCCACGCTCGCTGTCGTTCAGCTTCGAGGTCACCGCTATCACTCATCGGCGCGACCCAATCTTCCTGTCCATCATCAGCCAGCTCACGCCCAGCGAGAGCAGCAAGACCAAGCAATCCGGCTACGAGACCCAGGTCCTACGCTACCTTCGCGACAGCTGCGGTCTCCGCGGAGTGCAGCGGGTTTCATTGCGCGAGGACTTGATGAACCGCCAGGTGTGCGTGGTGGTGCTGCGCAAGACCGATCGCTACGAGCCGATGAATGCCCTGTACAGCATGCTCAGCCAGCGGCAGACGCCCAAGCTGATGGTGGCCGTCGACGACGACATCGATCCCACCGACGACACCGTGGTCAACTGGGCCATCGTGAACCGGTCGCAGCCTCATCGCGATTTGCACGTGATCCATCCCCGGATCACGCAATTTGGCCCGCTGCGCTACGTGGCCAACGGCGAAAACTACGACAGGGAGGACTCGGCCATCCTGATCGACGCCACCCGCAAGGCTGATCTTCCTCCGATTGCGCTGCCGGCGCGAGAGTTCATGGAACGGGCGCGCGAGCTATGGCAGGAGCTGGGATTGCCCGAGCTCGAGCCGAGGTCACCCTGGCACGGGTATTCGCTGGGTCTGTGGCCCGCAGATCAGGCCAATGAAGCCGATCTGGCGACGCAGGGCCGTTACTTTGAGACGGGCGAGAAGCTCATTGGGAAACAGCGCCAGGTTCCGCGTGGGACTCGTCTGAAGGACGTGCGCACGCACGACCTTTAGCCTGAGTGGCCGTTTTCGCTAGACTGGAGCCACATCAGCGCGGCCTGCCCGCGAAAGGAGGGTATGGATGCTCAGTCAGGCAGAGAACGATTTCCTCACGCGGGTAGGACCGGGCCAGCCGGCGGGCGAGTTGCTGCGGCGCTACTGGATGCCCATCGCCATGGCCCAGGAGCTCACGCCCGAGCAG
>Ga0070741_10001454_pt1 | contig 72014 bp, 66 predicted proteins | sample Coa_R1_4_FD_66440 | JGI IMG/M metagenome (GOLD analysis project Ga0070741, IMG submission 66440) | Surface soil microbial communities from Centralia Pennsylvania, which are recovering from an underground coalmine fire - Coalmine... | ecosystem: Environmental > Terrestrial > Soil > Unclassified ... | reverse complement strand
ATCAGCACCGCTTTCACATTTTTGTCGCTCAGCAGGATTTCGAACGCATGCGTCACTTGCTCGGCATTCGCACCGCCACCGACGTCGAGAAAATTCGCCGGCATCCCGCCCGCATACTTAATGATGTCCATCGTCGCCATCGCCAGCCCGGCGCCATTCACCATGCAGCCCACATTCCCGTCCAGTTTGATGTAATTCAGGCTGTACTTCGACGCCTCCACTTCCAGCGGATCTTCCTCGGTAATGTCGCGCAAGGCCTTGATGTCCGGGTGCCGGAACAGCGCGTTGTCATCGAAGTTGATCTTCGCATCCAGCGCAAACAGCCGCCCGTCCGTACAACTCACAAAGGGATTGATCTCCATGAGCGATGCATCGCTCTCCTGAAACGCGCGATACAGCCCGGTCATGAACCGCACCGCTTCATTGATCTGCTGCGGCTTGAGTCCCAACGCGAACGCCAGCTTGCGCGACTGATACTGCTCCAGCCCCATGCCCGGCTGGATATGTTCTTTGAGGATCGCCTCTGGATTCTGCGCCGCGACCTGCTCAATCTCCATACCGCCCGCCGCTGATGCCATAAACACTGGCTTGGCTTCGGTACGATCAATCACGATCCCGAGATAAAGCTCTTTTTCGATCGGCAGCGTTTCTTCCACCAGCACCCGCCGCACCACCCGCCCTTCCGGGCCAGTCTGATGCGTCACCAGCGTCATGCCAAGAATCTTTCCCGCAATCTCGCCGGCTTCCTCCACCGACTTGGCGACTTTCACGCCTCCGCCTTTGCCCCGGCCGCCCGCGTGAATTTGCGCCTTAACCACTACGCCGGCAGCGCCGGCATCAAACAGCGACTTCGCTGCGGCTTGCGCCTGCTCCCTGGTTTCCGCCATTTCACCGCGAGGCACGGCGACACCATACTTTTTGAGGATAGCTTTCGCCTGATACTCATGAATTTTCATATGAAGTCCTGATTACAACTCCAGGCAGGATCGTGCTTGCAGCTTTAATGCGGCAAACATTCGATTTTATAGAACGCTTCCATTTCCAGCAAACTTTCGTATCACTGAAATCCGTGATAGTGAGCACGCTCGTGCCATTCTTGAACAGCCCGCGGAATTCGGATGCCTCATGTCTCGAAGGGTGCCTTACGTCCCGCGGGTTCCCCAATGTGCCTTGCGGGTGCCTCACGTCTCGCCGCTTTTGCGAGACGTTGGACGAAACATGGAACCACGCAACAAATCACCATGGCCTTATACTCACTTCCATGATTACCGACGTCCTTCACCGCATCACCAATCATCGCCAATCGCTCTCGCGCGAAGAGGCGCGTCAGGTGATGTCTGAGGTGCTATCCGGCGAATGCACCGATGCCCAAATTGGCGCGCTGCTGGTCGGCCTTCACATGAAAGGCGAAACTGTCGAAGAGATCGTCGGCTTTGCCGAAGCCATCCGCCAAGCCGCCACCCAACTGCACCTTCGCCAGAACTCCACTGTGGATGTCAGCGGAACCGAGCGTGACGCTCTGGTCGATACCTGTGGAACCGGTGGCGATGCCAGCGGAACCTTCAATATCTCGACGGCGACGGCGATTGTGGTCGCCGGTGCCGGCGTTCGTGTCGCCAAACATGGCAATCGCAGTGTCACTTCGCAATGCGGATCGGCCGACGTCATGGAAGCTCTCGGGGTGAACATCAATCTGCCTCCCGCTCGCCTCGCCGCCTGCCTCGAGCAAGTCGGTATCGGCTTTCTCTTCGCTCCCGCCATGCACTCCGCCATGAAATACGTTCAGCCCGCGCGTCGCGAGCTTCGCCTGCGCACTGTCTTCAATCTTCTTGGGCCTCTTACGAATCCGGCGCATGCTTCGGCCCAAGTCGTAGGCGTTTACTCCAGTGAACTCGTCGAAAAGTTGGCTGAAGCACTCAGCATGTTGGGCCTGCGCCGTGCCATGGTCGTCCATGGATCGGACGGTCTGGATGAAATCACCATCACTGGCCCCACTCGCATCGCCGAAGTACGCGAAGGCCAGGTGCGCAGCTACGAAGTCGCGCCCGAAGAATTTGGCATCGATCGAGGATCACTCGACGATCTTGCCGGGGGGGACGCCGCCGAAAATGCGGCAATCATTCGGGACATTCTCGGTGGAAGAAAATCTCCGCGCCGTGACGTGGTTCTCCTCAATGCCGCCGCCGCGTTAGTTGCCGGCGGCAAAGCCGATCATCTCGCAGCCGCCGTGCCGCTCGCTGCCCAATCTATCGATTCCGGGTCGGCCGCCACCAAGCTCAGCGCTCTCGTTCGCTTCACGAACTCCCACCCGTAACAACCCTCGCTCATTCTGAGCGAAGCAAATCGATTCGCTTGCGAATCAGTTGCGTAATCGAAGAATCCCTTTCCCCTCAAGCACAGTACCGGCCTTTCAAGGCATTCGCTTCGAATCTTTCTTCAATCTCTCAATCTGCTCCAGATGATTCGGCCCGTGGCCTGACATCATCCCCACGTACTCCCCTAACGTCACCGCCCGCTTCAACTCCGGATGCTGCGCCGACTTCTCCAGATCGCCGGGCTTCAGCCTCCGCAGCAACTGCAACGTCGCATGTCGATTCAAGCCATACAGCGCAACCAACTCCGGCAGCGACGACTCCATATACCCCAGATTCTTCGCCCACGCATCCTGGTCGATCACTGCGATGACGGGATTCTTGTCCGCCAGCATCTGTCGCATGCGATAGGCATACAGATACTCCATATCCGCCAGGTGCGCCAGAATTTCAAGAATGCACCATTTGTCCGGAGCCGGCCTGTACCGCAGCACTTTGTCGGACAATCCAGCTACCGCTGCCGCGATCTGCTTGGGACTCTTTTCCGCCTCTTCAATGTTCTTCTTCAATTCCGCTTCAGTCATAGCAAATTCCCAAACTACCAAATTACACAATCTGCACTTTCTCCATCCACTGCGCCACTTGCACCTTCCACCCTAATTCTTTCGTTAGCGTCTCCTGCAACTGCGACGACGCTGCCGGATCGCCATGCACCAGGTACGTAGTTTTCGGCGTGTTTGTGAACGTGCGCAGCCACTGCAGCAATTCCGGCGTATCAGCGTGGTCGCTGAACTGCTCGAATGCCGCAATCTGCGCATGAATCGGTACAATCTCGCCGAAAATCTTTACCTCCGACCCGCCGTTCTTGATGGTGAATCCGCGTGTCCCTTGCGCCTGGAAACCAATAAAGATGACCGTGTTCCGATCATCCGGCAGCCTTTGCGCCAAATGATGCTGGATGCGCCCGCCCGTCACCATCCCACTCGAAGAAACAATGATGCAGGGATTCTTGTACTCATTGATTCGCTTCGATTGCTCCGGCGTCGCAGCGAACTGGAAATTTTGCCACTGCAGCGGCGATCCATATTGATTCACCAGCCGCCGTGTCTCATCGCTGTACTCCTCCGAGTGCTTCATGAAGATTTCCACCGCCTGGATCGCCATCGGACTGTCGCAGAAGACCTGCACGCGGGGGATCTGTCCGGAGTCCATCAGCTCTTTGAGGATGAAAAGAAACTTCTGTGTGCGCTCGACCGCAAAGGCCGGAACGATCACGCTGCCGTCGCGCTCGATCGTTTCGCGAATCAACGCAGCTAGCGCTGGCCTGGGATCGTCGGTCGGATGTTGCCGATTTCCGTAGGTCGATTCCATCACCAGAACATCGGCACTTTCTCCTTCTGTCGGCCCGGAGTGCACCACCTTCCCCGGCGCGACGTTCTGGTTCCGTACTCTCCCGACATCTCCCGTAAACAGCAGGCGGCGGCTTGTCCCATTGGTTCTCAGGGTAAGCTCGACCATCGCCGACCCCAGAATGTGCGCCGCCCGCACATACCGAAACGACAATTCCGGCGAGAGCTGCGTCGTGGTTTCTGTCGTCACTGGCCGGAAATACTGCAGGCACGCTCGCGCTTCATCAAGCGTGTAAAGGGGCAATGCCGGCGTGTGTTTCGACTTCTGGTGCTTGTTGTAGAACGCCGCGTCTTCTTCCTGCAGATGCCCTGAATCCGGCAGGAGAATCCCACATAAATCGATAGTCGCCGGAGTCGCATAGATCGGCCCTCGAAACCCGTTTTTCACCAGCCGCGGAATCCAGCCGCAGTGGTCCAGGTGTGCGTGTGTGAGCACCACCGCATCGATGCCGTCGGCCGGAATTGGCGTGTTCTGCCAATTTCGCTCTCGCCATTCCTTCGGCCCCTGAAACATGCCGCAATCGATCAGCAGCTGAAAGCCACTGCGCCCGCTCGCATCCGACACCGTGTTGATCAGATGCTTCGACCCGGTTACCGTCCCCGCCGCTCCAAGAAACTGAATGTATGCCACGCATTTTCTCCGCAAGAACTACAACTTATGATCGGCAGAATTACAAAAAACTTCTAGTCTGGGTGCCCTGTCTCGCTCCCTTTGCGAGACAGGGGAATGCCCATCCAACTGCGCTGTCATCCTGAGGAAGTGGAATCGATCACTCGCGATCGATTCCCGACGAAGGATCAATGCATTTCCACTTCAATGACTCAGTCCCTCGATCTTGTAAATATTGTTCCCCATATCGCTTTCTGGCACACTTCCATCGTTCACCGTGACCTGCACAGGCTCCGCTTGCGTCTCAATGCGAATTGATGCTTTCGCCTTCGCCCGTACCTCCAAGCGCTTTCGAATCTCCGTCGTCTTTGTCTGCAGCACAAATGGTACTTCCGCCCCCGCACTACCCAAGTTTTCAACGCTGACGGTAACCAGAAATCCCCCGATCTCAACCGGAGTAGTAAACACCGAGTCCACCCGAAAGTCCGGCAACCCGCGGTCGTGATACACCCAGTCATCGAAGAACCATTGCAAATCGCGCCCAGCCTCCTTTGCGATCAACTGGGGCAAGTAGTTGGCGCCTTTATCCTCGGACGCCTGGTAGTTCCCTAGCGCGCCCTCCAACTTCTTCTCCAGCATGTCGTCCAGCATCCACCACACGTGCATCGATTTCACCTGCAGGAAGACGTCATCCGGCGAACTTGTTAGCGACCGCGCCGCATCCGTCTTTTTCTCAGCCTCGACCAGGCCGCTCGCATGGGCCTGCATGTAGTCTAGGGCCGCCTGCCGTCCTTTTTGTGTCTCGATGAACTTGGCCTGTGCGTAATGCGCCAGCCCATCTTCAATCCACGCCCGCGGCGATCGCACTGACTGCCGGGCCTTGGCATACACCATCGCCAACTCGGCTTCGTTCGTCATGGGAGAAACCAGTGGCGTCAGCAGCATCCCTTCTGTCACGAATGGTTGCGCTTCGTTATCCGGCAAACTGATGATGTCCAACGCCGCCCGATGTTCACCTTCAAAGAGCGGCTCGGCTTGAGCGGCGACATCGGCATAAGCCTGTGCGCTGTCTTTCTGACCCTCGGGGTAGAACACTCGAATCTCGTCTGCTGGCTTCAGCACCTGGTAATTCGCGATCACAAACGTGGGCACAAGAATTCCCGATTGCTCAGTACTGAATCTTGTCGCCTTGCCCGCCGTCCCGGAAAACATCGCTGTCCCCGCTGTACTTTGCAGCGAGACGTCCATCTCGGCAGTCGCTTCTTTCGCCTGCCATCGCCCGATCGTTTCCTCGACCGTATTTCCGTCACTGAGACTCGCATCTTCCGTCCCCACCGGATACCACGTCACATACCCAATTCCGCGCACCGCCGTAAACCCTTTGCTGATCTGGTCCCAATCCGCGTGTTGGGCTTTTTCCTGCAGGACCCCCACCCGCGTCAGCCGTGAAGTATCAAGCGGAATCGTCCCCTCGTAACCAATTTCAAATTCCACTGTGCCATTCGGCGGAATCTCTTTTGGAAAACTTACGATCGCCTCCGATAGCGATCCGGTGTGATCGATATCGGAATCGTATTCCTGGGTCACAAACTGCGCCGCTTTCCCGTTTACGCGGATCGAGCGCCAATCCAGGCTGGACGAGATCTGTAAAGAAAGATTACTTTGCGGTTTTCCCGAATCGTTGCGCAGCGTGATCTTCCCCCGCACCGCCAAACGCTGCTGCTCCGGTTCGACGCGGACATTCAAATCGTAATTAGTGAACGTGAACGCTTCACGATCCAGCGCGAATGCGGAACCGCAAAGAACCAGGAGAATACAGAACACTTTCATGCAGACTGCTTTCGACGTTGCCGGACCACTTCGTACAACACAATTCCGGCGGCTACGGACACATTCAACGACGGCACTTTTCCGAGCATCGGAATCGAAACCAGAAAATCGCACTTCTTCGCGACCAGATCGTGCAGGCCCTTCCCTTCTGCACCCAGCACGATCGCGCAATCCATCTTGTAATCCAGCGAATCGTAGGTCTGCGAGCCTCGTTCATCAAGCCCGACCGTCCACACATTCTTGGACTTCAAGTCTTCCAGCGTGCGCGCAATGTTCGTTACTTTCGCAATCGGCAGATGCTCGCTTGCTCCCGCCGACGCCTTGGTCACGGTCCCGGTCACCCCCGCCGCGCGTCTCTCCGGAATCACCACACCATTCGCCCCCGCCGCATCCGCGGTGCGTAAAATCGCTCCCAGATTATGGGGATCCTCCACTCCATCCAGAACCACAACCAGCGAAAAATCCCCGCGCTTCGCCTCGATCACATCATCCAGATCGTTGTATTGCTTGGCCGACGTAACTGCCACCACGCCTTGATGAGCATTGTTCCCGGCCATGCGATCGAGTTCCGCCCGCCCCACAAATCGCACCGCGACGCCTTGCCGCCTGCACTCGTCGACGACTCTTTGCAACCGCAGATCGTGGCGTTCCTTCGCTACTCCCACCCACGCGAAAGCCCTGCCGCGCGCCTTCAACGCCTCCGCCACGGAATTGATTCCATAGATGTAGTGCATGAAGTTTCAGTGTAACAAGACCACCTCATCTTCGGATTCGCTCGCGAATCAGACTGCGGAGTCGATGGGTCCCCGCCCGTGAAGAATTTGCAAAGTCCTAAAAGGGAGTTCTCTTAACAACCGCCGCGTCGAGATTCACTCCAGCCAATGCTAGACTTTTACCAGGAGGCCTTTTGCACGACGTCTACATTCTCTCGGCCGCCCGCACTCCAATCGGCAAATTTGGAGGTTCACTCGCCTCGCTGACCGCAGCCGATATGGGCATGGGTGTTGCCAAAGCCGCCATGGAGCGCGCCGGAGTGCAACCCGATCAGATCGAAGAAAGCATTTTCGGCAACGCGCGCCAGGCTGGCGGCGGCCCCAATCCCGCCCGCCAGATCTCCATCCGCAGTGGCGTCCCGAAAGAAGTTCCCGCCTACACGGTCAACAAAGCTTGCGCTTCCGGAATGAAATCCATCGCTTTGGGATTTCAGGAAATCACTACCGGAAATCTCGATTGCGCTCTCGTGGGTGGCACCGAGTCGATGTCGCGCCTTCCCTACTACCTCGACGGCGCCCGCTGGGGTTATCGCCTCGGCAATCAGGAACTCGTCGATGGCATGTATCGCGACGGCTTCTTCTGCCCACTCGCCAAGATGGTGATGGGCGAAACCGCAGAAATCCTCGCCGAGCAGTACAACATTTCCCGCGAGGAGCAGGATCAATTCGCACTATGTTCTCAAACCCGTGCCGCTGCTGCCCTCGAATCGGGCCGCTTCAACGATGAAATCGTTCCCGTCACTCTCGAGAGCAAGAAGGGTCCGCAGATTTTCAGCCGCGACGAGCATCCCTTTATCGGAGCGACCTTAGAAAAAATGGCCAAGCTTGCTCCCGTTTTTTCTAAGACCGGCACCATTACCGCCGGAAATTCTTCTGGTATCACCGACGGGGCTGCCGCCGTCGTCCTGGCCAGCGAAGCATTTGTAAAGAAAAATAACCTGAAGCCTCTTGCTCGCGTTCTTGCCGCAACCTCAGCCGGCGTTGATCCCACAATTATGGGCATCGGACCGGTTCCCGCTGTTCGCAAAATGGAGCAGAAACATCAGCTTCGTCTCAACGACTTCGACCTCGTGGAATTAAACGAAGCTTTCGCCGCCCAGGTGCTCGCCTGCGACCGCGACTTGCATTTCGACCGCGCTCGCCTGAACGTCAACGGCGGTGCCATCGCACTCGGTCATCCCATCGGCTGCACCGGAACCCGCATCACCGTCACGCTTCTCCATGAGATGCTGAAACGCAAGTCCAAACGCGGCCTCGCCACCCTCTGTGTCAGCGGCGGCATGGGCATGGCATTAGCAATCGAAAACGTTATGTGAGTTGTTTGTCATCCTTCGCGGAGTCCTTGGAAGCCAGGTCGAACCCCCTGCTGCGGTACAATTTCAAGCGCATGGAATCTGCACACCACAAAGGGGCGCTCAAATGACAAGTACTCGGGTTCTGTTAATTGCGTGTTTTTCTCTCGTATCTGCTTTAGCTTTTGCCCAGCAGGATTTCTCCGCCGACATGGTCGACACCGGCAAGGGTAGCGAGGCTGTGCACAAGGCAAAGATCTACGCCACCAAGGACAAAATGCGCTTCGAGTCTGCAGGTGAACGCGAGCAGGGCGCAATGATCATCGACCTCGCCAAACAAACCAGCACTATGGTGATGCCCGATCGCAAAATGTACATGGAGTTCCCGACTTCCCAGTCTCCCGCTGCGCAACGCACCTGGCACCTGTTTCGCGCCAGCGATGTCGAAAACGCCTGCGCCGAATGGCAGAAACTTCCCCATAACGAGAATGGCACTTGCAAAAAAATCGGCAGCGACACTGTCAACGGCCGCTCCACCGTCAAGTACGAGGGCACAAACGACAAGGGCGAAACCGGCCAGGTTTGGCTCGATCCCAAGATTGGCTTCCCCATCAAATGGGTAGGTAAAAACGGATCAGGGGAACTGCAGAACATCAAGGAAGGATCGCAACCCGCAAGCTTGTTCGAGGTTCCTTCCGACTACCAGAAATTCCAAATGCCCGCAGGCATGCAGAACATGCAACGCCCGCATTAGCGATTTCGAGATTCTTGACCACTGAGGCCCACGAAGGAGCACGAAGCCAAACCCCGACAACTCCGGGTTTCGTGGGCCTTTGTGTCCTTTGTGGTTCATCTTTGACCTATGCGCTTGCGTTGACGCTCCCAAAATCCCCTCGTTATACTTTTTCTGGGAGAAGGAATGTCTCTATCCGCCGTAATTGTGGATGACGAGCAACTCGCACGCGACGAACTGGCTTTCTTGCTCAAAGATGTCGGCGACGTCGACGTAGTCGCGCAAGGCAAGAATGGCGTCGAAGCCATCAACCTGATCCGCGAACACAACCCCGATCTGGTTTTCCTTGACGTGCAGATGCCCGGTCTGGACGGCTTCGGCGTTATCAAAAAACTCCTCGACCGCAAACTTCCCCTGCCGAAAATCGTGTTCGCGACCGCCTTCGACCAATACGCCGTCAAGGCTTTCGAGGTAAACGCCGTCGACTACCTGCTTAAGCCGTTCGACAAGAAACGCGTGGCCCAATCGGTCCAGAAAGCTCGATCGAAGATCGAAAGCCAGAACCCCGCCGGAGACAAGTTTGAAACCCTGGTGCGGATGCTCGAGTCGCAAAAATCCCAGACTTCGAAACTCCTTCTCAAAGCCGGCGGCCGGCTTTTTTTGGTCAACCAAAAGGACATTTGTTTCGCTTCCATCGAGGATGGCATCATCACCGTCGTCTGCAGCGGCCCCAACGGAATCGAAGGCCAGTCCAACTGTCGCACGCTTGAAGAACTCCTCGACAGCCTCGACCAGAATCTCTTCTGGCGCGCCCACCGATCCTTCTTGGTTAATACCAACCGTATCAAGGAAGTCGTGCCCTGGTTCAAGAGTTCCTACCAGCTGCGCATGGACGATAAGAAGCAGACCGAAATTCCCGTCAGCCGCGCCCAAACCAAACGCCTTCGTGAATTATTTGGCCTCTGAAGGTTCACTGTCATCTAAGCGGCCGGGTGCCCCAGGTCTCGCTCCTTTTGCGAGGCGTGCGATATGCTGCGCATCGGCTGGCCGCTCATCCTGCGGGAGCGTTCTTTGCGACAGGGGGGTGGGAATGTTCGCGCCGAACCACCCAAACGAAAACGGCCGGAGGAGGAGGGTTCCGGCCGTTTTCTCCCAGGGACAACAACATCGGCTAGGACGCTAAGGCTTCCAGCGCCCTGCGATTTTGGATAACCAGTGTCGATCCGTCGAGCCGGATCAATTCCTTCTTCTTTAAATCGCCGATCAATCTCGTCACTGTCTCGCGAGAAGATCCGATCATTTGCGCCATCTCTTCATGGGTTAAAGTGGGGCGAATTCGAATCTCCGTCGTGTCGTCTTTCGGTACAGTCCACGAGAGCAGCAGACGCGCCAATTTTCCCGCAGACGACCGTGTCAAAACCAGATCATGAATGTCCCGATATGCCGATTGAAATTCCCGGCTCAAAGTCAGCGACGAGCGTAAGCCCAGTTCGCCACTGCGCGCAATCCGGTCCAAAAGAGCCGCCCGATCGATGAAGTTCACCTGGCATGGCTCGGTGGTTTCCGCCGTGACTTCGAATGCCTGCCCCGAAATCGCCGCGCTCAAACCCAGCACTTCCCCGGCTTCGGCAATTTTCAGGATCAGCACCTTGCCTTCGCGCGAGGTGGTCGAGAGTTTTGCCTTGCCCGAGCACAACACATAGACCCCGCGTGGCGTTTGCCCTTCGACGAACAGCAGCGCCCCCGCCGGGTAAGTCGTAATATGACTGGCTTCTCCGATCGTTCTCACGCCATCGGGGGACAACGAACAGAACCACTGGTTCTTGCGGAGTTTGCAGGCTACACAATTCTCCACCACTTCCATGCCATAGGGAGTATGCATTGCGCTTACCTTCTCGCACGCCTGCAGTTCCGGTTTAGGAGCGCGACGAGGTAGCAGGCGGCGCAATCGGCTTTTCGCTCGTCTCAAATCTCGTCCCAGAATGCGGCCGTGCTCCGTTCTCGCCAGCAACTCGGCAGCAATCCGTCGCCCCTCGTTGTCCGCCCACCGCAACAATTTCAAGAGCTCCCAACCCGCCGATGGATCATGTTCAACATGCCAGCGGATTCCAAGATGAAACAGGTACAACGGATCCATGGTTTCGCCGGGCGCGGTGCGGCGAGCTGGAACATAGTCTTTTACGCTCTGAACCGGTTTGCCCTGTTCCGCTATTGCTCTCAACAGGTCGGGGGTTGCGAACCGGAGCTCATCGAACTCCCGCTCCGATCTTCTTTCTACATTCTGCATGTGTAGCGCAACCTGGGATGTATAACCTGCGGAGAGGACGACGGGGGAAGGTGCCTGGGGAAATTCGTCACAAACCGCCTCGAATGAAAACTCTTTCATCGCAAACTGCGTGCCAAACTCGAATCCGCAGCTTAAGTGGCAGAAAGCAAAGTCACTATTGATGACTGACGTCTCAGCAATACGCCCACCGCACTCGCTTATCTTGACGAACATGCGTCACCATGCCGACACTCCGTCACTTTGAATTCCGATTTGGTCTCGGTGCCCCACGCCTCGCCCGCTTTTGCGAGATGCGGGAACAGCTGCGTAGCGGCGCAAGCATAGAGCCCACAGCGTAAGCTGTGGGTGGAATCGAATCAATGAGCAAGCGGCAACGGGCGGAAGAGGAACGAGCTCTCGGCTGGCTGCCCCACTCTTACGCAGCGCCTTTCCCCACGTAGGGTGGGATTTGCCCCAATCTCGTAAAGCTTCAGGAAGCGGGGTCGGTCGCTTGCGACCGACTCCCGACGACGCATCCGTGGATTTCGCCTCAGATTATCCGCGTAGCGCGCGTGAGCCGTCGCCAGATGGCCTAGTCCAACTGCGCAAGCCGCTCATTCAGATCGGCTAGAGCCTTCTCCAACATCTGGCGGTGGCGGGGGTGATGGGCCGACTGAAGTTGTTGAATCACTTGGCTGCGGGCCAACTGTAGGGCCTGTTTCCTGCCGGCTTTTGCTTTTTGTTCCGGACTGAGAGCCTTCTGGGTTTTGCGCGGACCCAAGTTCTCAGCCTGTTGTTGCTCTACCGATTTGCTTTCCCAGCCCCGGGCCATCCGTTTATCATAACGGGAAACCCGCCGCGATTCCCCGACGTGGGAACGGCACCAATACCAAACTGCTTGCATTAACGATGCATTGTCCTATAATGTCGCCTGTTCACGGGAAGGTTTGCGCGAGGGGGAGCAGTGCGTTGCGGGGCTCGAGCAAATGTCCGTGCCAGGCAGTTGCGGTTGTTGCTGCCTGCCTCATTCTTTCGCTCTGCTCTGGATAGGTCAGTGAGCTATCGCCGGAATTATTGAACCTCTGTCGATTCATTCGATCGCGAGTTTCCTGGGCATCAAAGCGCGCCATGTTTTTGCTCTGCTCAGGTGCAAGGAGCAGCAGTGGAGCACATCTGGCCAGTTGAAGACTCAATGCTCGGGATCCCCACCTCCGAGCCGCCCGAACCAAAACAGACTTCCCTGATCAACAAGTTCTTCGATAGTCCCAATATTGGTTTCGCCGTGGTGGATTCTCACTTGTGTTATATCGCCATCAATGAGGCCCTGGCTTCGATGCATGCGATGACGGTGGAAGCGCATTTGGGCCAAAGAGTTCGCGATGTGCTGGGAGAAGCTGCGGGCGAGGTCGAGCCCATTCTCAGAAGAGTTCTTCTGACCGGCGACCCGCTGTATGTGGAATTCACCGCAAAGTTGCCAACCAGGGCAGAAAATCGCCGTTGGTTGGGCAATTGCTTTCCCATACGAGATTCTCAGAACAAAGTGGTGCAAGTCGGGGCGGTTGTTGTCGAGACGAACGTACCCCCCGTGATGGTGGACACCTCGGTGGCTAAACTGGCTGCCAATAAGCTTCGCTTGGAATCGCTGCTGGATCATGCCTCTTTGCTGATGGCAACCCTCGAATTCAATGATCTGCTTCCAGCCATCTCAGAGTTCGTGCACAACCTGCTCGACCCTGATTTTGCAAGTCTCGCCCTGTACGACAAAAATGCACACCATTTAAACGTACAAGAGTTGGACCTGCCGCGTCACGAAAAGCTCGCCTCCCGGGATGAAACCGTGCCCGCGGCTGACCCCCCTTATGGTTCGACGTTCCTGCACGGGGAAATCAAGTTTTATGACAGAGATACTTTGGCCTCGAGCGATTCGCATCTCTTGAGGCGCCTCCGCGAGGCCGGAATTCAGAGATTCTGTATTCTGCCGTTGATTACACGAAACGGCACGCTCGGGACACTGAATCTGGGGAGCAAAAAGAAAAGTGTCTATGATTTCGACGACATTGCCTTTCTGAGAAAGATGGCCGTGCAAATTGCTATTGCCATCGACAATGCTGGAGCCTATCGACAAATCAAGGAACTGACAGAGAAGTTAAACAAGGAAAGACTTTATCTGCAGGACGAGGTGCGATTCGACCATCGCTTCGAAGAGATCATCGGTGAGAGTGAATCGCTGCGCCGTGTTTTGGGGCAGGTGGAGACGGTTGCTCCGAGTGACGCCAGCGTCCTCATTCTTGGAGAAACAGGCACCGGTAAGGAATTGATTGCCCGTGCCATTCACCGCTTGAGTTCGCGGACCGACGGGAACTTTATCAAACTCAATTGCGCGGCGATTCCAACCGGACTGCTGGAGAGCGAGCTGTTTGGCCACGAAAAAGGGGCCTTTACCGGTGCCCTGACCCAGAAAGTTGGGCGCCTGGAATTGGCCGACAAAGGCACCCTGTTTCTCGATGAGGTGGGAGAGATTCCGTTGGAACTGCAGCCCAAACTGTTGCGGGTGCTGCAAGATCACGAATTCGAGCGTTTGGGGGGCAATCGAACCATCAAGGTGGATATTCGGCTGGTGGCGGCAACCAACCGGGATTTGGCCAAGAGCGTTAGCCGCCACGAGTTTCGCAGCGATTTGTTTTACCGCCTCCACGTGTTTCCGGTGCGGGTGCCACCGCTGCGGGATCGCGTTCGCGACATTCCGCTGCTGGTGCGTTATTTTGTGCAGAAATTTTCCAAGCGACTGAACAAGCACATTGAGCACATCCCCGCCGAGGCGATGAACGCATTGCAGACCTGGATGTGGCCGGGCAATGTGCGTGAACTGGAGAATTTCATCGAACGCTCGGTGATTTTGTCTCAAGGATCAACTCTATCCGTGCCCTTGGCCGAACTGCGGATCGAATATGACGGACCGCAAATGGACTCGACGCTCGAGAGCCTGGAACGGGAGCACATCCTTCGCGTGCTGCGGGAGACCGGTGGGGTCATTGCCGGGCTGCACGGAGCTGCTTCGCGTCTGGGGATGAAGCGCACCACCTTGCAGTCCAGAATGCAGAAGCTAGGGATTACGCGGGAGGAGTACCAGAATTAGGGTACGTCCCCCGGCCCCCTTCCCTAGTCGAACCGCCCACTTGGACTAGGCCTTTTCGCTACGACCGCGCGACTCCGCTACCGTATAATGTTTTCATCCCCATGAAGGCCTTTGTATATGTTTCGCTGAAGAAAAGTGTGCTCGATCCTCAGGGCAAAACCATTCACGGCGCTCTGAAGAAGATGGGATACAAGGGTTTAGAGGCAGTTCGCCAGGGCAAGTACTTTGAGATCACACTGGATGGCGGTCTCACGCGCTCCGACGCAGAAAACGAGGTCGGCCGCATCGCCCGCGAAGTCCTCACCAATCCCGTAATCGAAGATTTCCATTTCACACTTCAAGATTGATCTTCGCCTCCCCCAAGCTCGCGTTCGCTCGCAGTTCTTAGGAGTTCACCATGTGCGGAATTGTTGGATATGTTGGGAAGAAGAGCGTGGTGCCGGTGATTATCGAGGGGCTGCGGCGGCTGGAGTACCGCGGCTATGACTCGGCGGGCATCGCGGTGTGCGGGAACGGCGAGGGGCTGCAGGTCCGGCGGGCGGAGGGCAAGCTTCGCAATCTGGAAGATGTTATTCGGCAGAAACCGCTCGATGGCACGTACGGCATCGGGCACACGCGCTGGGCCACGCACGGACGCCCAACCGAAGAAAATGCGCACCCGCATCGCGATTGCACCGGCCGCATTGTGGTTGTGCATAACGGCATCATCGAAAATTACATTGCACTCAAGCGCAAGCTGATCGAAGAAGGTCACAAGTTTGTCACCGAAACCGACACCGAGATCATCGCCCACCTGGTCGAGAAGTACTTCTTGAAGACCGGCAACGGCCGGCCGTCCCTCGAGGAAGCGGTTCGCAAATCGGTTCGCGAGCTGACTGGCGTTTTCGCTTTGGGAGTGATCGCGGTCGATGAACCGAACAAAATCGTTGCAGCTCGCAACGGCCCACCGGCCGTGATCGGTCTGGGCAACGACGAATACTTTGTTGCCTCCGATGTGCCGGCGATTCTTTATCACACGCGCGATCTCTTCTTCCTGGGCGACGGCGACCTCGCTGTAATCACGCCAACTGGCGTGCAACTGACCGATTTCAATGGCCGTCCGGTTTCGCGGCAAGTGCAGCACGTCACCTGGGATCCAATCCAGGCGGAGAAGGGCGGGTTCAAGCACTTCATGCTCAAAGAAATCTATGAGCAGCCCCGCACCGTCCGCGATACCACCCTCGGCCGAATCTCGCAGGAAACCGGTCACATTTTTCTCGACGAGATGGGCGTCAGCGAAGAGGAATTCCGTGCCGCCAAGAAGATCAACATTGCCGCTTGCGGAACCAGTTGGCATGCGGCGCAAGCCGGCAAATTCATGATCGAGCGGCTCGCGCGGGTCCCGGTCGAAGTCGATTATGCCAGCGAGTGGCGCTACCGCGACCCCATCATTCCACCCGATACGGTGACCATGCTGATCTCGCAGTCGGGCGAAACGGCGGACACGATTGCCGCGCAGCGCGAAGCCAAAGCCAAGGGCTCGAAAACCATCGCCATCTGCAATGTCGTGGGCTCGATGATCACGCGCGAGGCAGCCGGGACCATCTACACACACGCGGGGCCGGAGATCGGCGTGGCTTCCACCAAGGCCTTCACCGGCCAACTCACCGCTCTTTATTTGTTTGCACTGTATGTTGCGCAAGTACGCGGAGCCATCAGCGAAGAGAGCGCGCGCATCGCGATGCAGGAATTAACGCGAATGCCGGGCAAACTCGAGCATCTGCTCACTCGCGACGAAGAAACGGAGCACCTGGCGAAGGAATACATGCGTGCGCAGGATTTCCTGTTTCTGGGGCGCGGCATTCACTATCCGATCGCGCTCGAAGGCGCGCTCAAGCTCAAAGAAATTTCATACATTCACGCGGAAGGTTATCCCGCAGGTGAAATGAAGCATGGGCCCAACGCTTTGATCGACGAAGATCTGCCGGTGGTCATCATTGCTACGCGCGATGAGAAAGACGAGCTATCCAAACTTCGGTACGAAAAAACGATGTCGAACTTGAAGGAAGTCAAAGCGCGATCGGGCAAAGTGATCGCGATCGCGACCGAAGGCGATACTGACATCAAAGAAGCCGCCGACCACGTTTTGTACGTTCCGCCGGCTCCGGATGAGCTGTCGCCCATTCTCGAGATCGTTCCTTTGCAACTGCTGGCGTACCACATTGCGGTTAGAAGAGGCTGCGATGTGGATCAGCCAAGGAACCTGGCGAAGTCGGTGACGGTGGAGTAGCCAACTGTCAGCTCTTAGCGTCTCGCTTAAGCTCTTCGTCGTGCCGTCGAAAGATCCCTGATCCCTTCCAGTTGTCATCCTGAGGAAGCAATCCTTCGCGGCGCGAAGGACTGCGAGATCTATGAATTCTTCGGTTCAACCTAGCGGAAATGCATAGATCCTTCGGTTGAGTTTCGTTCGCTCCGCGAACGAACTCTCGCCCTCAGGATGACAAGGCTAGAGGGGCGGCAGTGGCCTCGAAACGCAATCCACCATCTTCGTCGGATCAAAACACCTCGATTTGGGCGCTGTGCCCGGAGACAGACCGGAGATGGCGCAGTTGCCAAATTCGCGGCTGGTGGATTGAATGCGCATACCGGGTCAGTTGGACATGCTTCGAGCATACTTTCAGGTGCTGCACATGTCCGCGGAAGAAAACGCAAACCACAGAGGACACAGAGGAACATAAAGGTTAGGAATCCCATGTCTCGCCAAAGCGGCGAGACATGAGGCATCCGGCAGGTTCCAGCGAAAGGCCCGTGCGGCAGTATAGTATCCTGATGCCACCTCGCAGCCTCAAAGAACTACTCAAGCACGCAGAGGAACTAGCCGCACTCAGTAAGCGCCTGATCACCGAATCTGAACGATTACAGCGAGCATGCGATAAACTCCCCGACGAGCGGGAACGCCCAAAGAAGAAAAATCGGGACTCCAGTGGCGGCGTTCGGTAGCCCCAACGAGGACTAAGCGCGGGGTAGAGTCCCCATGCCGTACAGCAAATCCAGAGTTGGAAATGTACCGCATACGACACAATCGCCAACAAACGTCAAAAAAGGCCTTGTTTTTGTGAAGGTGATAATTCCGAATATTTTGTCAATTGAATCAGAGGGATGGCGGGAAATTGGCGAATCGGGGGGCTTGACACGGAATTGGCGATTTCGCGGAATTCGGGGTGAGGGGCTTCGGAATTCCCGAAGTGGGAAAAATGGGAAGAATTTCCGTGGAGTGTTTGTTTGCGTCTGGCTCGCTGCTTAGGGCCAAGATTTACGCCTGTTTTGGAGTTCGACACGGTTTCCGCCTGATGCTGTTCGACGGCTTTGCTTTCCCAACCGCGTGCCATAGGGGAGTGATAGCGGAGAGGGCCCGTTTTCCCAATTGAGACAAGCGAGTCAGGCTTGTAACGAATTACGACAAACTGAAAAATCTGTACGGAAAAGTGACAAAGGTCCTTGCAATAGCGGGCAATTTGCCTATAATCTCCGCTGTTCACGGAGAGGTTTGCGCGAGGGGGAGCAATGCCTTCCAAGGCTCCTTGCAAATGGTCCGTGCCAGCTACTTGGACGAGCGGAATCATCTTCGCGGCGAAAGTGCTCTTTGCCGCGGGCTCCAGCTTTGTCTAAAGCGGAAGTCAACAGGCGTTGCAGCTCGAGAAGTTGACAGCCAGGAAAATCCTCCCCACAGAACTTGCAAAGCACCTCCACTTCACACGCGTTTTAGGAGTGCGTATGGAATACATTTGCTCGACAGATGAGGATGATGCCCGGCGAAGCCATACCCATGGCTCGTGGGTAGAAGATACAGAGTGGCTCCGCAACCTCCTGGGCGCGCCCAACGTTGGTTTCGCGATTTGCGACGAAAATCTTCGCTACACCTTCATCAATCAAGCTCTCGCCAAGATGAACGGCCTTCCGGTTGAAGCTCATCTGGGCAAAACCATAGAGGACATGCTGGGCGAGACAGCCGGACAAATCGTGCCTTGGTTTCGGCGCGTATTCTCCACCGGCCAGACACTTGAATTCCAGCTAACGGCGGAGTTGCAGTCGAGAAACGAAGTCGGCTACTGGACGGAGCACTTTTTCCCGATTAAAGATGCGCAGGGGAGAGTGAAGCAGGTGGGGGCGGTGGTAGTCGAACTGCCAGAGGATGTGAATTCGCGAATGAGGCGCAAGGAATACACGGAACGGCTGGAGAACCTCGTTCAATTTAGTGTTTCGCTGATGTCCACGCTCGATGCGAAGGAAGTCTTCTCCGCAGTTGCAGATTTTCTGAAGCGAATGGTGGCTGTCGATCTTGCCAGCGTCGCGCTTTACGATCCAGAAAGTCGCACGCTTCGGATCCACCAGTTGCAATCAACGTTCGGAGCTGAATGCAAGCAATGCGACAGCATGCCCGTGACCGAGGCGGGCTGCGGGGCGAGTTTCCTGCATGGAGAAATGCGCATCTACCGTCGCGATGAACTGGGAAAGGTGGGGTTTCCCTGTTTTGGCCACCTGCTATCGGCCGGTATCCAGTCCGTCTGTTTTCTCCCGCTGATCACAAGGCGGGGGGCCATGGGAAGCTTAAATCTCGGGTCCAGGGACGAGGTTGCATTCGGCGACAAAGATCTGGCTTTTCTGCAGCAACTGGCGGCGCAAGTTGCTCTGGCCCTCGAGAATGCCGAGAGCTATCGCGAAATCAAAGAACTGACGGAGAAACTGAATAAAGAGAAGCTCTACCTGCAGGATGAGGTTCGCTCCCATCGACAGTTCGAAGGCATCATCGGAGAAAGTGTTGCCCTGAAGCGGGTGTTAGGACAAGTGCGGACCGTCGCACCGAGCAACGCTACCGTCCTGGTCCTTGGGGACACGGGAACGGGGAAAGAACTGATTGCCCGCTCGATTCATCGGCTGAGTTCGCGCAACGCCGCCAATTTCATCAAGCTCAACTGTGCGGCCATTCCGACCGGGCTGCTGGAGAGTGAGCTGTTTGGCCACGAAAAAGGGGCGTTCACCGGCGCATTGACGCAAAAAATCGGACGCCTGGAGTTGGCTGACAAAGGCACACTCTTTCTGGATGAGGTGGGAGAGATTCCGCTGGAGTTGCAGCCGAAACTCTTACGCGTGCTGCAGGACCAGGAATTCGAGCGCCTCGGTGGCACGCGAACCATCAAGGTGGACATTCGGCTGGTGGCGGCGACGAATCGGGATTTGGCAAAGAGCGTCAGCCGGCGCGAGTTCCGCAGCGACCTGTTTTATCGTCTGCACGTGTTTCCGATCCATATGCCGACTTTGCGCGAGCGCTCGCGAGACATCCCGTTGCTGGTGCGGTATTTTGTGCAGAAATTCTCCAAGCTGATGAATAAGCACATCGACACCATTCCCGCAGAAGCCATGCAGGCATTGCAAGCCTGGATTTGGCCGGGGAACGTGCGAGAGCTGGAAAATTTCATTGAGCGTTCGGTCATTCTTTCGCAAGGCTCGACCCTGACGGTTCCCTTAGCCGAACTGCGGTCAGAAACCGAGCTTTGGCAGAATGACGCGACCCTGGAGGGCCTGGAACGAGAACACATCCTGCGGGTATTGCGCGAGACGGGCGGGGTGATTGCCGGCCTGCAAGGGGCGGCATCGCGGCTGGGAATGAAACGCACGACCCTTCAGTCGAGAATGCAGAAGCTGGGAATCACGCGGGAAGAGTATCAGAACTGAGGCGGCGGGATAGCGCAATCCCGCCGTCCTTCTCCATTTGCGCCGCTTCGCCGGCGGTCTTCTCCAATCCCGTAACACCAAACACAGAGAGCACCGCGTCAACTCCTTCATCGCCCGCGATGAGCACAGTTACCGATGCCGGCTTCGCGTTCGCAACGGCGTTCAACCTTGATGCAGGTTGGATCGGCGCCGTCGCGAGGACAGGCCATCTGGCACCAGGCTTCGCGGTAGATCTCATAGATGGAGCGGCGGTGACAGCCCTCCGGATAGAAATAAATCTGCGCGTGCAATTCCGCTTCGCAGCTCGGCACCACGTACCAGAGATCCTTCGGAACGATGTAGGCCGCGATGAAGTCGATCTCGCCCGCGGCATAGCGCCGGTTGCTGCCTCTGCAGTTCACGATGTAGTGCCGGTTCACAAAGCGCCGGGATTTAACTTGCACGCGCCACAGCTTGTGTCCCGAGTCGAGGATGAAGTCGCAGGGGTCACTGTCTCCCCAAATTTTGGCCACAGCAAAACCGAGACTGGCGGCTTTGGCGAGAAAGTGCGCTTCCGCCTCGCCGCGGGATTTACCCGTCGTGAGGCCGATGGCGTGAAGTTGGGGAATGCGTTGGCGCGTAATGCCTCCTTGCTTGCGGAAAGAAAAAGGCGCAGCCGGATGGCCGCGCCTTTTGAAATCTCTCTCTATTTTCAGAATAGCAAATTGGGTAGGGGCGTTATGACACGGTTGAGAGATTTATTTTCTGAATTGAATCAGAGGGATGGCGGGAAATTGGCGGTTGACGGGGCTTGACAAGAAGTTGGCGCACTCAGGGAATTTCGAAGTGGTGAGGGTCGGAATTCCCGAAGCGGGAAAAATGGGACGAAATTTCTTTGTCAGCTATTTTCGGAACGGTGTTTGGAAATAGAATTGTTTAGTTTTGAATATCCTGTGACTTGCTGCTGCCCGACGCAAATCCCCACCCTACGTCGCACACAACGCTTACGTAAGGATGGGGCACCCGGCACCAGAGATGTAAGCCAAATACGAGTTCTACTCACAACGTGGCGGGCACGCTTGCAATGCGAGAGTCACTGTCTAAAATTTGCTTCGCATAGCGGAGCCAACGAGGCAATTGCTTCGGGAAGAAGTGGGAGATCACCTTTATTGCGGCGGCTGGGTATTCCCGCGCGTTGTGGTTAAGATAGTAAAAGAATAGCGACTCGCGACCGACGTCATTCCGAGTGTAAATATCGCGAGATTTCAAGTGAACAGTCGCATCCCTGGCTCCTTTTAAGGTCCTAAATGAATGCCAGGGACGATTCCCCCGCGGTGAAGACACACTTAAGATGGCCGGTAGAACCTGCGCCAATTTTTCCTCTGTTGACAGCTCGCGTTCCGCTTCACTGGGCGCGAGGATCCTTTCCACACCACCTTTTCGCTTAACAACAACGTTCGCTGTCGCCTTCCGTGCGATGATCGCATTCGCAAAAATCTCTACTGCTTGGAAACTCATCGTCACCGAGATGATCGACTGCTCGAAGAAGTAGTACAGGTCGCTGATGCTTTCATCTCTCACCTGAAGGCCTCGCTTCCCATCATGAGTTACCATGCCGGCAAGTAGGAGTCTCGGCCTAATCACCTCCGCGTGAGCGGCAGCGCCGATCGCAACGTTTAGACATAATGCGGGTGCACTCGGCGTTACGAAACTTAGAAACTTATGCTTTTTGTGCTTCGCGGTACTCATTAAGCGAATTGGAGAGCCGATAGGGGCATCACCGAAGCTCTGGGCGAGCGTGCTCACGGAATCAATTCTCCAGTCTCCCAATCCATCGTCTGTCACGTGTCCTCCGCGCATCCCTACCTACTAGCCTGAAGGGATGATATCTGGGCACCTTGCTCTCGCCAAAGTGGAGTCTCATTCATCTGGCAGAGTGGCCCAAGTTATCGGCCAATCGGCTGCCTACTCGGGTGGATCGGATTCCAGCAGTCGGCTTGCTGTGTGCGAATACGACCTTTAACCTCCCGATGTTTTGGATAAGCAGGAGCTCTTGTAAATTGTGCGTGTCGGAGGTATAAACGCTGCCGTTAGCGATCCTCCCCCGAAGGAGCGCATCATGCCATACACGCTCAACGGGTTCGGCACACGATACTACGGCAGCCGCGACCTAGCGGAAGACGGATCGTACATCACTACGCTCTGGGTAACGGCGCTCTATGTTCCTCTTCTGCCGCTAGGTTCTTACCGAGTGCTGCCTGTCGGGAACGGGAGGAACTGGATTGTGCATTCGTCCCAGAGCTATATGACTCGAAAGGTCGCGCTCTGCTGGGAACAAATATGGCACGTTTATATGGTCGGCGCACCGCTCCTCTTGATATTCGGAAGTCTGATCTGGGCTTCTGAGAAAGACGACAGGCAGAGGAAAGCTTTTGAGGAACGAATGGAGGCAGTCGGCTCCATCCTCTCGGTCGCGCACGGCGCGGCTGATCGTCGTCAGAGCGAATGTTGGGACGTACTAAAATCCTCCCAGAGGTCCGCCCGTACACACGAGACGAGCTTCGACAGCGATCTACAGCAACACTGCACTCCCGCAATGGAGGCTACAGATACATATCTGCAAAAAATTGACGATATGCAGCGCGTTATCGAGCGTGGCCTCTCTATGAGTGCATTGAAAGACGTCGATCGCGCCCAACTACACGCGCTCCAAGGCGTATGGAGAATTCGTCATCATCAGGGCGAGGAAACGAAACAAATACTAGCTTGTCTAACAGACCTCACTCGCGAATGCTTAAACGCTATGGACACAACTTTCGCTGCGTTGGACAAAGAAGACAAGGACGCGTGCAGCATCTTGGCCACTATTAACGAGAAGTGCGAATAGGGGCCCGGGTGGGAATCCTTTCTGTGCCGGCGGGGTGCGGAAGCGAAAAAGGGATGCTTGGGCGCAGTCGAAGGATCTCTGAATTATTTAGGCGGTTGGTCAGAAGAGAATTTGAAACCAATCGCCTCCTTTTCATTCAGCCCAAACGCGCGCCTGATCGCATCATCTCGTTGCCGTTTACAGACAAGCGAGGTTTTCTCCCAAGCGTCGAAAAACATCTGACGACCGTTTTCGGGGGCGGTCTCGGTAACCATTACACCGCACGTATCTCCGCCGTACCTCAGGAAAACCCGTCCCATAGCTGTCGACGTGTAGTGCACGAGCTCTATCCGAAGGCCAGATATCTCGGCCGTAAGCACGTCCTTGAAGTCCTCTGGACGGTGCCACTGCCAAATAAACTCATCAGCCTTCTCTAGCAGCGTTCTTAGCACCAACACACCAAGTAGTATTTGTTGCTCGGATAGCTTGGCTTCGCGTGGCATAATGCAATTCCTCTCAGTCTGTTTGTGATTAAGGCGAAAATAGTTTTTACTTTGCTCAGAGGCTGATGATAACGGCACATTTCAATTTTCTCTTGAGAGAATTCTCTCCAGGGCTCTCGTTCAGAGAATGCCTTCTTTGCCAAACCGACTGCCAGCGTATAGGGATCCTTCGACTGCGCGCTCACGATGACATGGTGAGGGTGCGGATCTCTTTCGCTGCTCGGCAGCTCGATCAGTTCCCTATCCAACCCACGACTGACGCCGTGGGCTGTATTCTGGCGCCGCTTCGCGGCTGAGTCCCCTCAAACCCGAGAAGGCGCAGGCTGGCACAAGGAAAAACCCCACCCTACGTCGCTGCGCTCACGTAAGGGTGGGAACCGCGTATGTGCGATAGTCAACAGCAGGTCCCTCGACTCGGCGCGACATACGTCGCGCAAACCCGAGATGACAAAACTTGAGACGCGGGCGATGGCGCCCGCGCCACCCGTCCAAAATCGGGAATCGACACCCCTCCTGCCGGCATCTAAAACATTGACAACAAGTCACTCAAGTCTTACGATAGCAGAGTACGCAATCCTGAGTACATTGATTTGTAAGCACTTATAGGACATTCAGAGGACAGGAAGGAGCCAGCTATGGGCAAAATTATAGGAGTTGACCTCGGCACAACCAACTCGGTGGTCGCGGTCATGGAGGGTGGAGAGCCCAAGGTCATTGCCAACGAAGAGGGTGGCCGTACCACGCCTTCGGTCGTCGGGTTCACCAAGACCGGCGAGCGGCTGGTGGGGCAGGTTGCGAAACGGCAGGCCATCACCAATCCCGAGAACACGGTTTATTCGATCAAGCGCTTTATGGGACGGCGCTTCGACGAAGTCAGCGAAGAAATGAAGATGGTCCCATACAAGGTCGTCCGGCAGGGCGATCACGTGGCCGTGGTGGCGCAGGGCAAGGAATATACCCCGCCCGAAGTCTCGGCCATGATTCTGCAGAAGCTGAAAAAGGCGGCGGAAGATTACCTCGGCGAGAAAGTGACCGAGGCGGTGATCACCGTGCCTGCGTATTTCAATGATGCGCAGCGGCAGGCGACCAAAGATGCCGGCCGGATCGCCGGGCTCGATGTAAAGCGAATTATCAATGAGCCGACCGCGGCGGCGCTGGCCTACGGTCTCGATAAGAAGAAAGACGAGACGATTGCGGTTTACGACTTCGGCGGCGGAACGTTCGATATTTCGATTCTGGAAGTCGGCGAAGGCGTGATCGAGGTCAAAGCAACCAATGGTGACACCCACCTGGGCGGCGACAACATCGATCAGCGCATCGTTGACTGGTTGATTGACGAATTCAAGAAAGATGAAGGTCTCGACCTGCGCGGCAAGGGCAACGAGATGGCGCTGCAGCGTCTGCGGGACGCGGCAGAGCGCGCCAAGATCGAGCTCTCGACCACGATGGAGACGGAAATCAATCTACCCTTCATCACGGCGGATGCCAGCGGACCGAAGCACCTGGTGAAGAAGTTGACCCGGGCGAAACTCGAGTCAATGGTGGAAGACATCATTCAGCGCTCGGTGGGTCCGTGCAAACAGTGCATGAAAGATGCGGGCGTGGATGCCAGCAAGATCAATGAAGTCGTCCTGGTCGGCGGACAGATCCGCATGCCTCGCATCCAGGCGCTGGTGAAAGAGCTGTTCGGACGCGAAGGCCACAAGGGCGTGAATCCGGACGAAGTGGTCGCGGTGGGCGCGGCCATTCAGGGTGGCGTGCTCAAGGGCGAAGTGAAAGACCTGCTCTTGCTGGACGTGACTCCGTTGACGCTGGCGATTGAAACGCTGGGCGGCGTGGCGACGCCGATGATTCCGCGGAACACGACGATTCCAACCCGCAAGACGGAAACGTTCTCGACTGCGGCGGACAGCCAGACTTCTGTAGAAGTTCACGTACTGCAGGGCGAGCGACCGATGGCGGCGCAGAACCGCACGCTGGGCAAGTTCCATCTGACCGGGATTCCACCGGCTCCGCGGGGCGTGCCACAGATTGAGGTGACGTTCGACATCGACGCGAACGGCATTCTCAACGTGACCGCGAAAGACAATGCCACGGGCAAGGACCAGAAGATCACGATTACGTCGTCTTCGGGTCTGAGCAAGGACGAAGTCGATCGCATGGCGAAGGAAGCCGATGCGCATTCGGCCGAAGATAAGGCGCAACGCGAGACGATCGAGGCCAAGAACCAGCTCGACTCGATGGTGTATCAGATCGAGAAGATGCTGAAAGAGCAGGGCGACAAGATCTCCGGCTCGGAACGCGGCGACGTCGAGAACGCGCTGGCAGACGCCAAGAAGGCGCTGGAAAGCGGCGAAAAAGCAGCGATGGAGCGGGCTCGCGAGAACCTGACCAAGGCTTCGCACAAGCTGGCGGAGCAGATGTACAAAGCGGCTCAGCCGCAAGCCACGCCGGGCGCGGGTCCGAGCGCCGGCGGAGGTCCGCAGCCGGGCGGCAATGGCCAAGCGGAAAAGAAAGACGAAGGCGTGATCGACGCCGAGTACGTCGACGTGGAGGACAAGAAATAAGTTCTACTAGCTTCTAGCTACTAGCTCGTATGGGCGGGCTTCTTGCCCGCAGCAAAGGGCCACGGATCCAGGGGCGACGCCCTGTGAGTCCGTGGCTTAGTTTTTCAGGAATTAGAAAGGGGAACCCAGATTGAGATTTGAAGTCAATGGTCAAGAGTATTTCCTGGCATTTGTGGAGCAGGAGAACAAGTTCTACGTGTTCGCTCCAACAGCGACGGGGTTACAGCGCATGCCGGTGTACGTGGATGCAGCCAAGTTTGACCGCGCAACCAGCCCGGCATCTGCAACTGCCTAAATTCCAGGGTTAATCGAGTATTATTACAGCGCAGAATTCAGAGATGGGTTCTGCGCTGAAGTGTTTTGGGCTTCCCTCGTGGAACTTTCTGTCCTTCGTGGTAAGAAGGCGAAACCACAAAGGGCACCAAGGAGCACGAAGGATTCGATGATGCAGATCAGGGGCTGCTATTGAGCTGGCGCGAACGGGTGGGGGAGATTCGTAGCGGGTTCGAGCTGCCCTTCTGGGTCGCCAATATCAGCGAGCTGTTCGAGCGGCTGTCTTACTACGCGGCATTTGCTTCTCTCGCCCGCTATCTTCACGAGGCATTGAAATTCCCGGTTGAGCAGGCCAGCAGTCTTACCGGCCTGTTTGGCGGATTGGTGTGGTTTCTCGCGGCGTTCGGTGGGACGGTTGCGGACCGGCTGGGATTTCGGAGATCGCTATCGCTGGCCTATCTGATCTTGAGCGTTTCGTATTTCCTGCTGGGATCGATTGCCGCGCCGTGGCTGGCCCCGGTTCGCAATGCGGTGCCGCTGGTTGCGCTGGTGACGTTCATCCTGATGCTGCCGGCGTTGGGGGTTGCGCTGGTGAAGCCGTGCGTGGTGGGGACGACGGCGCGAGCGTCGAAAGAAAATGTTCGCTCGATCGGCTATTCGATTTACTACACGCTGGTGAATATTGGCGGCGCAGCGGGGCCGTATATCGCGTCGTGGGTGCATCAGCACTTGAGCGTGGAGAATGTGTTTCGAGTGGCCGCGCTGAGCGTCTTCGTGATGTTCTTCCTGGTGCTGTTGCTGTTCAAGGAGCCGCGGCGATCGGGAGAAGTGCAGACGGCCAGCCTGACGCAGGCGGCGAAGAATTTTGGCACGGTGATTTCGAACCCGCGATTCATGCTGTTTCTGCTGATCTTTTCCGGATACTGGGTCGTGTACTGGCAGGAATTTATTATTCTGCCGCTGTATGTGCACGACTACATCAGCTCTAGCGCGGATACGGAACTGATGCTGGTGACGGGGCCGTTGACGGTGATCGCGCTGCAAATGCTGGTGAGCTTTGCGACCCAGAAAATTCCGGCGCTGCGGGCAATCACGCTGGGGACATTGATTTCGGCGCTGGCGTGGCTGCTTTTGATTGCCCATCCGACGGTGCCGTTCGTGGTGCTGACGTTGTTTGCGGTGTCCCTGGGAGAAATCACGCTCTCGCCGCGATACTACGAATACATTTCGCGGCTGGCACCGCCGGGACAGCAAGGCACGTACATGGGTTTCGCCTTTCTGCCAATAGGTATCGGATCACTGATTGGAGGCTGGTTTGGCGGCGTGCTGATCCATCGTTTCGGCGAAGTCGCCCATCAGCCGACGCGAATCTGGTGGGCGGTGATTGCGGTGGGGATCGCGACGGCGGTGCTGCTGTGGATTTACGATAAGCGGCTGGGCAAAGCCGGAGCCAGGGGTCAGGAGTCGGGAGTCAGCGGCTAGATTCGTATCGGGCGTTCGGTTTCTTGCGCATCCCCATTTTGCAGTTTGAAAAAAAGATTCAACCACAGAGTGGCAGAGAGTATGGAATTCTCCTCTGTGATCCTCAGTGATCTCCGTGATTAATGCTAACCCTGACTACTTTCAATGGCTAAGCGCAGAATCACTCCCAACTATATTGCTGCGCACATCCGACGCGTGCTGAAGGATGGCGGGTCGGCACCGCATGCCGCCGAAGTGCAGTGGTTTTTCAAGGAAGAGATCAAGTCGCGGGGATGGTATACGGCCGAGCTACGTAAAGTTGCGGTTCGATTTCGGCGGACAATTCTAAGGGAATTGGGCCTGTCATTTCTGGTGCGGGTTGCGGACAAGCTGTTTAGCGGCAGATGTCTTGAAGAAAAAGTCTTCGCCGTGTTCCTGCTGGAGAAGTTGACTAAAGAGTTCGGTGATGCCGAGTTCCGACTGTTTCAATCGTGGTTGGATCGGGTCACGAGTTGGGCGGATCACGACGGGCTGGTGCATTCGTTAATTGCGCCGATGATCGCCGCAAAGCCGGCATGCGCGAAAAATGTTTTTCGTTGGGCTAAGTCACGGAACCGCTGGCATCGACGAGCAGCTTGCGTTGCCTTGATTCAGGGAACGCGGCAAAAGATGTTTTTGCCAGAGATCCAGCGGCTTTCGGGAATGCTCCTTGCCGATCAGGATGACATGGTTCAGAAAGGCTTGGGCTGGCTGCTGCGGGAAACGGCGAAAGCGGATCCGAGGCGGACTGTGCCGTATCTGATGATGATCCGGGAGCGGGCTCCGAGGCTCGTATTGCGGACTGCATGCGAGACGCTGCCAGATGCGACGCGAAGGAGAGTACTGGGGTGAATTGAAATTTGTAGGCTCCTTCGATTCCCAAAACGGTACATCTCACTACCTTAAAGTGACGGCTTACCTTGTGGAGGGAGCACTTCTAGGCGGAGACTGCGAACTAGGCCCGTGGTGTAATGGGAACACGGCTCTCTGTCCAAGTTGCAGATGCCGGTTCGAATCCCGTCGGGTCCATTCTCCCCAAGGTTTGATGGAGAAGTTGTTGAGGGGGAAAGCAGAGATACCTCCTCACGTTACTTGACAACGAGACCACAAGGTTCCCATACTAGTCAGGACAGAGAGCCCTTACACCACGGAATTTAAATGGCTCCGGAAACGGAGCCATTGCTGTTTTTGAGCGAAGTAAACGCTGCCGGGCTTCGCTCGGCCGGACAGCCTAGCGGCGGCCGTCCCTACAGAGCACCTGCTCTTGTTAGAATAGAAGTTCTTCCATGAACTTGGCCGCCATTCAGTCTGCTCTGCGTGAGCGCAACATCGATGCCTGGCTTTTCTACGACCATCATCATCGCGACCCCATTGCTTACCGGGTTCTAGGGCTATCGGCAGGATTGATGGTGACGCGGCGCTGGTATTACGTGATTCCGGCGCAGGGTGAGCCCACCAAGCTGGTGCACAAAATTGAGGCGGGACACCTCGATACCCTCCCAGGCACCAAGCTGCAGTACTCCGGCTGGCAGGAACTGTTCGAGCAGATGAAGAAGATGTTAGCTGCGTATCGCGATATCGCGATGCAATACTCTCCGAACAACCTCATCTTCTACGTTTCCATGGTGGATGGCGGCACGCTGGAGATGATCCGCGGAATGGGAAAGAACATCGTCAGTTCCGGCGACCTGGTGGCCCAATTCGAAGCCACTTTGACGGATGAGCAGATCCAGACGCACTTCGCCGCGCGGGACAAAGTTGACGCCATCACCGCAGCGGCTTTTCAGGAAATCGGCAGACGGGTGCGGAACGGCGGCACCAGCGAGCACCAAATCCAGGATTGGTTCATGGAGGCATTCCGGCGTGAAAACCTGGTAACCGATGATCCTCCGATTGTGGCGGTAAATGCTAATAGTGGAAATCCCCACTACGAGCCGCGTGCAGAAGGTTCGGCTGCGATTCACGAGGGCGATTTTGTGTTGCTGGACGTTTGGGCCAAACAAAACACGCCAGGGGCTGTGTTCTACGACATAACGTGGACCGGCTTCATCGGGCTGGCGCCTTCCGGGCGAATGAAAGAAGTCTTCAACGTGGTGCGCGATGCGCGGGACAGCGGAGTAAAAAAGGTACAGGACGCCATTGGCGCAGGCAAAGCCATCGCCGGCTGGGAAGTCGACCGGGCGGTGCGAGATCACATCAAAAAAGCCGGATACGGCGATTACTTCATTCATCGCACAGGCCATTCGATCGGGACTGACGTGCACGCCAATGGGGCGAACATGGACGATTTGGAGATCCATGATGAGCGCCGGATTTTGCCGAACTCGTGCTTCTCGATTGAACCGGGAGTTTATTTACCGGAATTCGGGGTGCGCAGCGAAGTAAACATGCTGGTTCGCCCCAAAAGTGCGGAAGTAACAGGTAAAATTCAGAAAGAGATTGTAATCATCTGATGGCAAATCCCACCACCACAAAACCTGAGCCGGTGGCTGCGAAAGCACCCGCGCGGGCGATAACGGCAATGTCCATACTGGCCCCGGCAATCGGCTGGTTTATTCCCGGCGCGGGCCATCTTATGCAGAAACGCTGGATTCGGGGCTTGCTGCTGATGGCCTCAGTGGTAATCATGTTCGTACTCGGGCTGGCGATGCAGGGCCACGTGTACCAACCCAATGGCGGAGACATTCTCGACATTCTGGGATTCGTGGGCGACCTTGGAGCCGGTGGGCTTTACATTTTGAGCCAGGCCATGAACTGGGGACACGGCGCCATTTCGTATGCCACCGCCGATTATGGGACGAAATATTTGATCGTGGCCGGGCTGCTGAATTTTATAAGCGCCGCGGACGCCTATCATATTGCCATTGGAAAGAAGCCGTGACCCTCGCTCTCTCTCATTTTTCCGCTGCCGTACTGTTCTCCGTGTTTGCTTCTATCGTCTTCGGCATCACCCAACGGAACACCTCTCGCGAGCAGATCCGCTATGGCTTGTACTGTTTCGCCATGTTCGTCGGCGGAGTGATTGTCGCCGGGTGGGTGATGTGGATCGTGAGAAGATAGCTTTCAGCTTTTAGCTCTTAGCCAGTACAAGCCTGCCCACGAGTTAATCCCTGTACATACAATCTGCAGATTCTCGACCCGTAGTAGTGTGTGGAAGCTAAAAGCTAAGCGCTAAAGGCTTCTCAGCCTTCCCAAACAAAAGCGTCGAAGACGCGTTTGGTATCAAAGCCAAGGCGATGGTAGAGATCCACCGCACGCTTGTTGGCCTCGGTGACGGTAAGCGAGAGCAGCGAAAATTTCCTCTGGCGCAGATTAGCCGCCGTGCAGGCCATCAAGCTTTCCCCGATTCGCAGGGAACGATATTCGGGTAAGACGCAGACCTGGGTTACGTGGCCGACATCGTTGCGTACCCGGGAGCAGAGGATCAATCCCACCAGCGTGCGCGAGCGTTTGTGTATCGCGACGAACGAGGATTCAGGGTCAAAGCTGCCACAACCAGGGAACCGCACAATATTGTTCAAAAAACGCAGCGAGCCGCTGATGGTTCGATATTGGTCGTTGATGTGGGAATCCACGTGGCCGCGATAGGAGGTGGTGATGATCGCTGCGGCCGTCTGGTAGTCCTGTTCCGACCAGCGGCGAATTTCGATTTCCGGCGGCAAGGGTACTCCGGACTTGGGCGGTGCGGTTAGTGGAAGAACCATGAAGAGACGGGAGTGACGACTGAAGCCCTGCTCCACAAACGGCTGCGCAACGGCACCGGCCTCATGCACCAAAAGTTGAGCTTCCACGCGATGGATTCCCGGGGATTGTTGGAGCGTCTCGATAACATGTGTGACGAGCCGCGATTCAATCCCATGTCCGTTGGGCACGCGGCTGCTGTTACCCACGAAAAGATCGCCGATCACGCCTTTACTGCCTTCGTAGACAAAAAATGCGTAACCAAAGATGCGGCCGCGGTCGATGGCTGCGTAGCCGGGGAGAATTTTGGCGTCGACATAGCGCAAGATCATGTCGGCCGAGCCAGTGTAATCCCAGGAAAGCAGGCTCGCCCAAGTCTCAATTTCTTCCTGAAGCAAGGGGCGGAGGTCGACCGACGAGAAATGCCTAAGATCGAGAATCTCCACACGGGGCTCCTGCAGCGCTACGGCGGCCATTGCGTCCTCCTCTGAGGCGCAAAAAAGCGAGTGTAGTGCTTTGGATGCTTCGAGGCAAACCGGAGAACACGGATCGGCAACAAGCGCAAAAAATCAAGATAACCGCCAGGGACACGAAGGAACACGAAGCGGCGATTCAGCGTGAGGCAGCGGCGACCCAGTAGTAGTCCAGGCCTTGCGGGGCAAAGCTACCCAGATAGGAGACACGGCGTCCGGGGACAGCTTTTGCGATGGCAACTTGTGTGGCGGCTGGAGCAACGAGGAGATGCTCAGAGGTAGGAATTTCTCCAGATTCGTATCGCTGAACAACTTCATTGCGGTAAAACGCCAGGCCGAATTCGACTTCGCGCGACACTTGAAACACGGCGAGCGGCAGACGCTGTTTTTCCATGGCGCTGATCTCGTTTGCGATAGGCCGGGCGGAAAGCGCCGCATCTAGTGCAGGCGCACCCAGGCGCAAGACTGCAACGACGCCTAGCGCGACGGGTACCAGCGTAAAGCGGAGCCCTGCAAATCCAAAACGCGAACGTAAGGTAAACGTCAGGCCAACTGCCAGTAGTGCGGCGAGGATCACGGAAATGGCTGCTCCGCCGCCCCAGGGCAGCCGATGCTGCAGCACGAGGTACTGGATCATGAGAGCGGGAACAATCGGGGCGGCAGCAAGGATGGAATGGCACACCGCAAGCCAGATTCCAGGTCTTCCTGCTTCTCTGGTCGTATGTTGAACGTAGAGGGCGGCCAGCAAAACTCCGGCAGGGATTGCCGGCAGGACGTATCCCGGCAGCTTCGATTGAGAGATCGAGAAAAACACGATCGGCACGATTAGCCAGATAAGGAGGAAACAGCTCAGAGTGTTATGTGGTTCGTCGGCTTGTTTTGCTGCGGAGGTCCGCCGAATGCGGAAGATCGACACGAGCGTCAATGCTGTCCATGGAAGCAGGCCCAATAAGGTGACGGGCACGAAATACCAGAAAGGCTCTTTGTGATGGTAGAGATTCGTGCCGAACCGAGCCAAGTTGTGCTGCAGGATGAAAACGCGAAAGAATTCCGGATTCCTGATTTGCACCGCGATGTACCACGGCAAGGTGACGAGCAAAAATAAGAGAATGGCCGGGAGCCAAAGCGTTCGCTGAATAATCAGGAACCCGCGCTGCACAACTGCAAAGATGATGAGAATCACAGCTCCGAGAAATGGCGCGACAGGACCTTTGGCCAGGGCGCCAAATCCCATGAAAATGTAGAACGCGGCGAGATACCACTTGGAACCGGTGTCGTACCAGACATACCAGGCAAGCATTGCAATGGTAAACATCGCCGCGAGAGGCATATCTGTCGAGGCGGCTCGAGCAAATCCGATTATTCCGGCTGCAGATGCTGCCATCAGCGCGCTATCAAGCTCAAGTCGCGGAATAAATCTGCGAGAGAAAAAATAAACAGCGATGACTAAGAACGTGGCGTCAGCCGCGGAGGGGAGCCGCGCTGCCCAGTCACTCACACCGAAAATGCCGTACGCGATCATGGCCTGCCAGTAGTAGAGCGGCGGTTTTTCCAGCCAAGGTTTTCCACCCAATAGCGGCGTAACCCAGTCATAGCGGTTGAGCATCTCGCTGGCGATCTGGGCGTAGCGAGGCTCGTCGGCGCCGACCAGTCCAAAATAAGAAAGTCCGAAGAAAAAGAAGAATGCGCAGAAACCAGCGAGAAGGAGCCAGTCGATGCGAAGAAACGAGCGCTGATTCAAGAAGTAATCCCTGACGAAGAGCTGGAGGTCGCAGGCCAGCAAAGAAGCGGGCCAAACGCGCGATTCTGACGTCGGTCAAAGACGCGACGTTTCGCGCGGGGCGCCCAGGTTCTTCGCTGCGCAAAAAAAGCTTGCTCCGAATGAAAGTGAATTTTCATCTTTGTGAACTATTGTAAGGGCTGGCGGGCACGCAGCTGATCGACGACATGGGAGACGGCGATGGCGAGCGGGCCGTCGAGCGAGCAACCACTGGCACATTGATGGCCGCCGCCGCCAAAGTGCTCGGCAACGGTAGAGACGTTCAGCTTGCCTTTACTGCGCAAACTGACGCGAAAACGGCCGTCCGGCAGTTCGCGAAAGAATGCGGCGACTTCGACGTCGTAAATCGAGAGAGCGTAGTTCACCAGGCCTTCGCAATCCTCTTCTTTAGCGCCGACCGCCTGCATCTGCTCGCGCGTGACCCAAATCCAAGCTAGTGCACCTTCGCGATGAAGATTGGAAAGCGCGGCTCCCAAGAGCCTGAGTTTCGCGGTGGAATGGCCGAAATAAACATTTCGCGCACAGCGCGCGGGATCGGCGCCGGCGAGCACCAACTCGCGGGCGAGTGCGAAGGTACGCTCATTAGTGCCTTCAAACATGAATGAGCCGGTGTCGGTGAGGACCGCAGTGTAAATGCAGGTTGCGATCTCGGGTGAGATTTTTACCCCCGCTTCGCGCGCCAGCTTGTACACCAGTTCGGCGGTGGCGACGGCTTCAGGCTCGATCCAATTCACATGCGCAAAAGGACGCCCGCTGAGGTGATGGTCGATGTTGATCAGGAAGCGGTTTTCGAGGCCTTGCAATCGCGTGCGCTGGACGCTGTCGCACTCGAGGATGATGGCGGCTTCGTATTTGCCATTGACGCGGTCGGATGTGATCACCCTGTCGGCGAAGGGCAGCGGCTGATAGATGCGAGGGACGCCGTCGGCCAGAACGACTTCTGCTTCTTTGCCCATCAAGCGGAGAATCTGGCTGCAAGCGAGTGCCGAACCGATGGCGTCCCCATCGGGCGAGCGTGGGAGGTCAACAGGAATCGCTGGCGCTGTTCAATCTCTTGTAAAACCTGCTTCAGCATGGGCGATCCTCAGCGTTGCTATTTGCTCCTCTTTTTGGTGCGATTCAAAAGCTCGTCGATGCGGGCCTCGTATTTCTGCGAGCGGTCCAACTGAAAGAACAATTCCGGGGCCCGGCGGAGATGAAGACGCTCAGCAACTTCGTGACGGATGAAGCCGACCGCGGCGGCAAGGCCATCGAGGGTACGATCCGCTTCTGCCTCGTCCCCTTCGACAGCAACGAAAACTCTGGCCGAACGCGAATCCTCGGCCAAATCGACGTGGCTGACGTTGACGAGGCCGATTCTGGGGTCGCCTAACTCGCCTTCGACGATGGTTTCGATTTCCTCGCGCAAGGCCTCTCCCAGACGCTCTCGATGGTATTTCTGGCCGCGCTTTTCCACCATCTTTCCCTCGGAATAAAACGGATGAGAATATCAGAAAACCGGCCCGCAGAGGGCGTACGAATGGATACACCAGAGTACTTCCGTGTTTCTCATGCGATGCTTAGAGAAACTCAACAAAAGAATCAGCGATTTCAGCGCCGTTATTGTTGGCAATACGGGCGGCATGGCGCTCGACATTTCTCATCAGGCCATCGAGATAATCGCGAGAATCGGAGATGCTGACGACACCGATTGTGGCCCGGTTCCAGAGGCCGGAAGCATCGAGTTCGGCGACCGCGACATTAAAGTGAGCGCGTAACCGATCCTTCAGGCTGCGCACCACCTGCCGCCTGTCCTTGAGCGACTGGGCAGCTTCGATATGAAGTTCGAGGGTGAGGAAAGCGATCAAGCGCAGTGCGGTGCTAAGGAAGATTTTACAGCGCGATCCAGCCGGCGCGAATCAGCCAGAGAGAAGCGGCAGAAATGAGCAACCAGAGGACGATCCCTTGCAACAACGGGCGATGTCCCACTCGTTTGAGGGTTGCCAGCGAAAGACCGGTACCAATGAGAAAGAGAGTGACTGTAAGACCGAGCTTTGCCAGATGAGTAAGAACACCGTAAGCCGGCTTGGCCGCGGGAAGGTAGGTATTGCAGACGGCGGCCAGACAGAAGAACGCGATGAACCAGGGCCACTGAATTTTGGCTTTGCCTCCTCGAACGACGGCGGTTCCCACGGAGACGGGCACGATCCACAAGGCTCGGGCTAGTTTCACGGTGGTGCCCACGGCAAGAGCGACCGCGCCATACTTGGCGGCGGCTCCGACCACGGAACTTGTGTCGTGGATCGCCAAGGCGGCCCAGAGGCCGAACTGGGATTGGCTCATGTGCAGCGCTGTTCCAATTGGCGGAAACAGCAGCAACGCGGCTGAGTTCAGCACAAAAATCGTGGCCAGGGAGACTGCCATTTCTTCATCAGTTGCGTGGCTGATGGGTCCGACGGCGGCGATGGCGCTGCCTCCGCAGATCGCGGTACCGGTCGAGATGAGGAAAGCGGCTTTGCGCTGCACTTTGAACAGTGCGCCGAGACTCATTCCGGCGATCAGGGCAAAACTGATACTCAGTAAGGTATATCCGAAGCCGCTGCGGCCAGTCTGAATAACCTGTTGCAGGTTCATCCCGAAACCGAGTCCTACAACGGAAGCTTGCAGCAAGAAACGCGAAAGCTTTTTGGAACCAGCGGCAAAGGGATGCGGAATGCTAAGGCCAAAGAACAGTCCGAGAAGGAGCGCGACGGGCGGAGACGCGAGTCCGCTGGCGGCCAGCACCAGGCCGAGAAAAAAAATGGCTTTGGGGATCATTCGAGATCGAGGCAATCACGCGGGTGGGGCGGCCTGCGCGATATTCACCTACGCCGCCGCTCCCTTGTGAAACGAATCCACGGCCTTCTCCTCATTCTCATAAACATCGAAAATGGTGACCAACTTCGTCACTTGCAGCAGATCACCCACGCGCTGCGTGAGGTTTGCCAATTTGATGGAACTGCCATTGTTGCGAGCGGTGGTGTACAAAGCCACGAGCGTGCCCAAACCGCCGCTATCGATGTAGTTCACGCCGGAGAGATTGAGGACCAGGTTGTGCTTTTCGGCGATCAGCTTTTTGACGAAATCGCGCAAATAAGCGGATTCCTCGCCGAAGATAATTCGTCCTGCGAAATCGACGATTAGAACCCCATCCAGACTTCTGGTACTGATTCTGAGTTGCATGGGAGCCCCCTTTTCACCCAACCAAACGCTGCCAGCAGAGTACCGTGGAGACCGGCGTTTCGCAAGGATTTCTGAAGGGCTTCGCTGCGCAAAGACGCTTGCTCGGGATGTCATACTCCAAACTGACTTAAGAAGGGGCGGTATCACGGTATAATCGAGGTTCCCGCATGAGTTACCAGGTCCTGGCGCGTAAATACCGTCCCCAGAAGTTCTCGGAAGTTATAGGACAGGAGCATGTTACACGCACCCTGAAAAATGCCATCGACCAGGGGCGGACGGCGCACGGCTACATCTTCAGCGGGCATCGGGGGATCGGAAAGACCACCATTGCCAGGATTCTGGCGATGGCCTTGAACTGCCGGTCCTCAGACAAGCCAGTGACGGAGCCTTGCGGGGTTTGTGAATCCTGCACCGAGATTCGGGCCGGCAATTCGGTGGACGTAATCGAAATCGATGCGGCCACCAATCGCGGAATCGACGAGATTCGCGAATTACGGGAAGCGGCGCGGTATCGGCCGGCTCGCGACCGGTTCAAGATTTATATCCTGGACGAAGCTCATCAGATCACAGACGCTGCTTTCAATGCGCTCCTGAAGACGCTCGAAGAACCGCCGGCGCATGTAGTGTTCATGCTGGCGACGACACAGCCGGAGGACATTCCTCAGACTATTCGCTCGCGTTGCCAGCACTTCAGTTTTCGAGCAGTGCGTTTCGAAGACATCCTTGGGCAGTTGCGAGACCTTGCTGCTCGGGAAAAGATCGAGGCGGACGAAGACGCGCTGGCATTGCTGGCCGAGGCTGGAGACGGCTCGATGCGGGACGCGTTATCGATCCTGGACCAGGCCATTGCGTGTTGCGGAGGACGACTCACGGCCGAGGTTGTCCGGCAATTGGTAGGAGCGGCTCCATCTGGCGTGCTGGAGAATGTGATGCAGGCGGTGGCACAAGGCTCGAGCGAGCAGGTGCTGAAGTTGGTGGATGAGCTGATCACCGAGGGACACAGCCCGACGCACTTTGCGCGCCAGCTGGTACGTTTTCTACGCAATGCCATGGTGGCCAAGGTGGCGGGGGCTGAATCTCCTCTTCTGCAGATTTCAGCAGATGAACGGAGTCGCGTGGCGCGGGTGGCGGAGTTGTTCAGCGAAGAGGATCTGGCACGGCATCTGCAGATCATGCTGCGGACCCATGGAGAGCTGGGATACCGGCAGGAGCAGCGGTTCCATCTGGAATTGGGGCTGCTGAAATTGACGCATGCACAGAAATTGCTGCCGCTTGAGCAGTTGCTGAGCGAGGCAGCAGGCGCAAGCGGCACATCGAGGCCCGCAGGTAAGCCTTCCGTGGTTCCGGAAATCAGGAAGCCGGAGCCGGTGGCGAGTCGCCCAAATTATGTTTCTCCGTTTGCGGCGGATTCGGCGCGCAAGAGCAAACTGTCTGCTGAAGCATCTCCTGCGATGACCGCGCGCGGTGCGCCGGTGATGGCGAGCACTCCGGTGGTGATGGGAGCGGCGGCACCGGCGGCGGCCGTGGAACCTGTAGCGATTGCATCCGAGAAACAGATACCGGTCAACACAGACAATCTTCGAGAGGCAGTTCTAGCCGCGTTGGCCCATGCGGGACAGCGGATGCTGGCAGCGATGCTGGAAGTCGGAGAATGGCAGGTAAATGGCAACGAAGTCGTGATCAAAGTGGCCGCATCTGCACCGGTGATCGACATGTCACTTTCGTCGGACGCGAAACGGTTGATCATGGCGACAGCCAGTGGAGTCCTGGGCAAACCGGTAAAGCTGAACATCGTGCCTGGAGGGGTGGCGCAGACGCCGGCGGCAAGTCGGCCCGCTTCGAACGGCGGCGGACGGACGCGGGTTGAGCAAGACCCGATCGTGCAGAGAATGAAAGAAAAATTTGGGGCAGAGATCAGGACAGTGATCGACTACCGCGAAAAGCGGTAAGCACTCGGATTCGAAACCTGGAGTTGAGAGATGGGCGGATTCAATCTGAACGAGTTGATGTCGCAGGCGAAGCGGCAATATGAAACCCTGCAGAAAAAAATGGAAGAAACCGTGGTCGAAGGATCCTCCGGTGGCGGGACGGTGACGGTCAAGATGGATGGCCGCAAGCAAGTGCTGAGCATCAAGATTGATGCGGAAGCCGTGAAGTCCGGCGACGTAGAAATGCTGCAGGACCTGGTGATGGCGGCGCTAAACGGCGCGAATCGCAAGATCGATGACGTCATGCAGTCGACCATGGGTGGCATGCTGGGCGGAATGGGGATTCCGGGGATGTAGGAGATTTGTAATTCAATTATCGGGTAATTTTGCAATTCTTAACGCCGACGAGCTCGGCCTTTGTAAATTACAAAATCACCGGATTACCCAATTACCAAATGTCTAAGTTCGCCGAGCCGATGACGCGGCTCATTGAAGAATTGAAAAAGCTGCCTGGAATTGGCAGCAAGACAGCGCAGCGGCTGGCGTTTCATATCTTGCGTTCGAGCGATGACGATGCCGAAGCGCTGGCGGCCGCAGTGCGCGATGTGAAGGCGAGTTTGCGGCTGTGCTCCGTCTGCAACAACATCACTGACATTGATCCCTGCGTTTACTGCAGCAGTGCGACTCGCAATCAGCGACTGGTTTGCGTGGTGGAAGAGCCCACGAATATCGCAGCGATTGAGAAAACCAAGCACTTCAACGGCGTGTACCACGTGCTGCACGGATCGATTTCGCCGCTGCATGGAGTGGGGCCGGAGCAGTTGCGTATTTCCAACCTGGTGCGCCGGGTCCAGGACGGCGAAGTGGATGAAGTGATTGTTGCGACAAACCCGACGGTGGAGGGTGAGGCGACGGCCACCTATCTGTCGGGGCAACTGCGGAGAACGGGGCTGAAAGTGACCCGGATCGCTATGGGGATTCCGGTCGGCAGCGACATCGAGTATGCGGATGAGATCACCATGCTGAAGTCGATCGAGGGGCGAAGGGAACTGTAAGGCATTCACCGCCAGCGTGCCGAGAAAGAGAAATTTTAAACGCAGAGAAACAAAAAAGAGCTTGAACCACAGAGGAGACAGAGGGGCACAGAGGAAGAATATCTGAGGATCTTAAAACGCAGAGAGCGCGAAGAAAAACCACGATCACATGAGCAAGTCTGTGTCCAGGTATGGATTGGCTTCTTCTTCTACCCTAACGATGCCTTCGGGGAGTGAACCGCCGTTGTAGTCGGCCATGCGGTTTTTCCATTTCAGAAAATCTGTCAGAGTTTGCGGTTCGATGCGAATCTCGACGCGCCGGAGACTGGCCAGCAGCAGATTCATTTCGTGACGAAATCCCACCCCGGTGCGAAGGTTCTTCTCCGCGGCACGAATCAGATCGATATCCCGATTGCGGTATTCCAACAGACCCCAGCCACTCGGCACTTCTTCCACCTTCAGTAGACCGGCTGGCGCCATGTAGAAGCGCTCGCAGCCCATGCCGAGCTTTGCCTTCTGACGAAACGGCTTGCCTTTATCAGCAAGGAAATCAGCTCGGGAAATCTTGCACTCAATCAGGACGGAATGACAGGCTCGCTTCCAGCCAATCGCATCCGGCATCTCGCCGTTGGCGCAGGCTTGCTCGGAGAGAACCACGCCGCAGCGGTAGGAGCGAAGCCATTGCACGGCTTTTTGAACCATTTGGCCGTGAGTCATAAATCGAAAATAATTGAGACTTCTGGGAGAGAGAAGTGCCGGAGTTGGGTCAGGACAGCTCTCAGTTTTCAGCTCTCAGCTTTTTAATTTCTAGCTTTTAGCGGAGGTGGTGGGAGGTTCAGTTGTCACTTCGCGATTGTTACTTCACGATTGTTACTTCTCAGATTGGGAGTCATTCGTTTCACGACGATGGGTCTTCGGATGACCATTTCTAAGAGATGGCGGCCGGCAGCGATTTTTTCAGCCATGCGATCGCGGGCATCATAGCCTTGGGCAGCAATCAGGATGTAGCCGTTTTGTTCACGGACCTGGAGCCGCTGAATTCGTCCGCGATGATCGGCATCGAAGGCATTCGCGAGGCGCAGAATTCCTGCAAGCTTTTGGGCAACAACCCTTTCTGCTTTGGGTAAGCGAGCAAGGCTTTGCTGCCCTGCGCGGGGCAGTGCGCCCCGGTGGTAGCGGCTTACGGTTGCGGCAAGACGCAGAGTTTCGAGCTTCCATCCCAGCGGAGGCGGAAGCTTGGCGATCATGCGATAAGCCGTCTTGTGGTGCGCCTTTTCTCGCTTAGACAGGCCGATTTCGTGCAGGAACGCCGCCGCTTCGAGAAGATTGTGTTCTTCCTGAACCTGTGATCCGTTCGTGGCTAGTCCGTCGTATAACTGAACTGCCAAGCGAGCGACATGGCGGGAGTGCTGGAAATCCGGATCCAGAAATGATGCCCAGAGCTTGAGGCGCAGCAGGATGGCCTTCTGAACCTCATCGCCAGTGGGCAATTGGGCTCGCCAGGCGAACCAAAGCGAATGCTTGCCCAGCATCTTTTCTCGATAAAGCTCGATCCTGCGGGCGCGTTCTTCCAGAATTTTTTCATGCCACTGCAGGGCTGAGGGATCCTGAGCCGCTCCCATCTGCACGACTGTGTCCCACAAGACATCAAGGTCGTGAATTTCCCCGAGGAGATCCTGCAGGTGCTTGAGATCATCGATCCACAACTCGTGCTGCTCGGGCAAAAAATTTTCGACGATGTAGCGGAAGCGCTTGATTCCGATGCGCAGGTTGTGCCAGGCGGTTTTTGAGCGGCTTCGGATGGCGCGACGATGCAGATCATGAGCTTGGGTCCATCGCTCCAAGGCCAGATGCTTGAAGATGAGGCTACCGGTTCTGATCCGCGAGGCCCGCCGCGGCAAAGAGTTCATCCATTTTTTCCAGTTTCTGCGATCAAACTGCTGAAGGGCAATGTTCGCGCGCCGCTTGTGCTCGGCCTCGCGCGCAGCGAGGATGCTCATCAACGCATTCCCCAGCAGGCCACCGGGGCTTCCTAATTGTTCTATCCATTCCTGCATGACCTGCACGTCGCGTAGTTCGCCCAGCGCACTGAAAAGAGGCTTGCCTGACCTTTTCATCTCTTTCCAGGAATGGTCAGGGTCCAGAGCCATCAACCCGTCGGCCATGGAACGGCAGCGCCGGAGAGCCACCCGCAAATCGTGAACGGGATCGGCGGCAAAATCCGCGGCGGCGCGATCGCATTCCTCAAGAACACGCTCCATCCAGAAAGCAAGGCCGTGTTGCTTGCTCCTAGCGGACTTGATCGGTATGGGCGGTACGGGCGCTATGGCTGCCATCGCAGAATCGGAGAAGACCTATTCCTAGAGTATCGCTTGAAGGCGAAATTAGAAACGCTAATGCCGGCTTAGCTCGCCGTCAATACCAGATTCAAGACCTGCGGTTGAAAAAGGGCCGGACGCCGCAAGGGTCCACTTACTTCCGTAACATGCGTACCCCTTACCCGCTGAACTAACCTTTACTACGTAGGTTTAGGGAGGCGCGTATTTTCACCGGGGCCACAACCAAGAGAGAAGACCGGAGCGCGTCGGCGCGAGCATTCATCCACAGCCTGAATATTCTGATCAAGTACGTCCGCCTCTACGGATTCCAACACAAGCGCACCGAAGCGCAGTTTGAGACCAGTTGGAAAGAGCTGCAACAAGGCATGCCCGTGGGCCGCGACACAGGCTTCTTGCTCGGCGTTTCCGATAACCGACTCCTGCTTGATGGAGTGGCGTTAGAAACTGGCCAGGCGGAGCGCAGCTTCGCCCAACTGCTGACGGCCGCAGGATTAGCCAGCATTCATTTTTCCAATCAAGTCACGCTTGATGACTTCGCCAAGCTCATCCGGGCATTCGCGGTGGGCGGGTCAAAAGCTCAAGACATCGTAAAGGAAATCAAGCAGACTTTTGGCGATAGCAAAAACGCGACCATCCGCATCAATGAAGTGAAGTTTGTTGCCGCCGATCCGGCGACCGGAGAAGTTAGCGTAGCCGCACAGATCGCCGCCCAGACACTCGGCCCCGAGTTCAAAGATTGGCTGAACGATCCGCAAAAGCTTTTGCAGTTGATCGCTGCGGCGGAAGGATCGCAGAGCGGCGCACCAGGTGCCCAAGGGGCACCCATGGGAAGTGCTCCCAGGGCGCAAGCGGGTTCCGCTAGCCCCACCGGCGACGGACACGGAAACGGCGAGGGTAATTGGAGTGGGGTTGTTCCGCTCGAGGAAGAGGAAGTAATCCGGGCGATCCGCCTGCTGACCAGGTTTGGCGAGGTGGGCGCGGACCCAGAAGCCAAGCCTGATGTCGTGCAGAAGGAGCTCGTAGAAGCGAATCAGAATACCAAGATCAATCTGCAGCTTCTGCTGGAAACGCTCGCGTCCAAATACAATAAGGACGAAAATGACACGCCGCTGTTGATGAAAGCGGCGGAACACATGGCGATTCGCTTCGCCATGGAACGCTTCCAACGTGGCGACGTCAAGGTCAACGCAGTTCACCAGATGCTGGAACACATGAGCCGGCAGATGGACAGCTTGCGCCGGATTTTGAGAATTCAGGAAGACAAGATGAGTAAGGCGGGGATTCTGGTGGAATCCCACGCCGACATTCTGGACCGCATGTTCTGGGCAGAGGTCCCGGAAGAAGGCAAGAGAAGCGTTCTGCTGTCGGCTGATGCAGCCTGTGTACCGTCGCGCAATATACGGCAATTTTTGGAGGTCCTGCTGGAACGCGGGGACAAGCAGACCGCGATCGATATTCTCACCAATTATGCGAATAGCCTGAAAACACGCGAACTGGAGCCACGACGCAAAGTTGCAATTGGTCTCAGCCAGTTAGCGGATCTGTTTGCGAACGCCGGCGTTGATCTGATCGGCCCCACCATCCATAAAACCGGCGAGGCGCTGGTTCGCGAGTCAGATCCCGAAGTGCAAAGCCTGCTGAGTGCCGCGTTCGTTCGTTTGAGTTCGGAAGCAAATAATCGCAAGCATTTTTCTGCACTGAAGGACGTTTGTGTAGCCCTGGATAATCTTGCGGCGGAGCGGCCGGCTACTGCTAGCGATTTGCGCCCCCGCATCGGGGTGGAGAACCGAATTCCTGAGTTCATCGAGGAAGCGCTGCGGTTGGAGCGTGCTCCGCAGGATCTGGTTGCGGTTCTGAAGCGGACGTTCCCTGCCTCAGTGGAACATCTTGCCGATCGGTTCTTCCGCTGCATGCGGCGCGAAGAGTGCGACCGGATGGTCGAGCTGGTGAAAGAGCTGGGCGACGAAGGCGGCCAGCAGATGCGGGAAATGCTGCGGGTAGGCCAGCCGCGGACTGCATCAGCGATGGTTGGGTTGCTAAGCCGGCTGGATGTTCCTACACTGCTCGAATTGCTCCCCGCCCGGCTGAAAGAATGGAACCGGTTTTATCACGATGTAGTGGTTCGGCAGATTGCGTATGGAGCGGCGCATGATCGCGGCCGCACGCTGCTGGAGATTTTGGAACTTCTCGATCCGGCGGTGCTGCCACAAGCCATCGACGAGGTTGGCATGAGCGGTGATCGCTCGACGGTACCGCCGTTGATCGTGATGGCGGAGGCGGGTGAAAGCCAGGGTCGTTCACCGTTGATTCAATTGAAAGCGGTGGAGTCGCTGGGAAGGCTGCGCGAACCGGAATCCGTGCCGGTTTTAAGGAATTTGCTAGAAGCGAAGAAGATGTGGAAGTGGATTCATCATCGGGAGCTGCGGATTGCGGCAGCTCAGGCGCTGGCAAAGATCGATCCGCGATATGCCAGCCAGGTGATGTCGGAAAGCGGTTTGTCGCCGGGCGAATTGGCGATTGCGCCGCTGGACGCGGCACCGGCGTGTCCATGGGTACGGCAGCGGCGATATGAACGAATCGTGTTGCGGAAAGCCCTGCCGGCGAGCATTAGCAGTTCCTGGGGCAAATCGAACATGCTAGTGCGGGAAATGAGCCTGGGCGGCGGGATGGCAACGAAAGAAGATAATTTGCGCGTGGGGTCGGATGCCAACATCGATATTTCAGTTGGGGTTCGCCACGTGCGCGGACAGGTCTTGTTGCGGCGAGCACGAGTGAATGAAATCGGGTTTGAGATGGTCAACGCCGATTTGGAAAGCCGGTACCGGCTCCGCACACTGCTGATGGAGACAATCGATCGGGCTCCGGAAATGAAAGAAACGGAGTGGAAGGGCGATCGGAAACCGTCGTAGCCGTTTACGCCTAGGCCTGCGCTCGCGGCAATCTCAAGAAAACCTTTGGAAATCGCATGCCTGCTCCGCTGATCTGCGTGCGGGGGTAGGGATTTTTCAACTACGCTCAGAATGGTGACAAGGGCTGGCGCGTAGAGCCTCTCAGAATGCCGCAATATGAAAAAAGTTGTAGGGACTCAAGAAGGCGGGCATTCGTATTACGATCTCGGCGGTAGTGATGAAGATGGCCAGGTAAAGCAAAACTGCAGTGGGCTGAATCCAGTTTCGGAAGTAGTTCAAGAGCGTCTCCAGGCCAATCATGTACGCAAGCGCGAATGGAAGAAGCGCACCGGATGCGATGCGTCCGTTGATGAAGAATGGGTGCAGGCGAGATGGCATGATGCAGTCGTGGAAATCGAACAACAGCGAGATTGTAGCCAGGAACAGGATGGAGGCGGCGAGAAGAGAGATCGATTGGAAGCTGGCAAGACGCTGGAGCGGTGAAAGCTGGTTACGAGATCGAATGACCTGAACAAGGAAAATGGCGATCATCAAGGTTGTTGAAGAGATGTAGAACCAGTCCACTGCAGAGGAGCGCATCCAGTGACCATGCCACATGTACTCGCCATGCCAGAAGGTACGGATAAGCTGCGGCAGGAAATATGAGAGGGCTTGCCAGGAGAACAAGGGATGATGAAACAGCTCGGGAAGGGGCTTGGTGGTCCAACCGAGGGCTGCGATTTTTGCTTTTGATCCAGTCGGGTCAGACATGACCAGCCCGTTGCGGAGCATCCACAGCAGCGGCAATAGAGTTGCCAAGAAGAGACTGGCGACGACGGTGTTGATTTTCTTCGACCCGGGTACACGAGCGCGATGCGACCAGAACCACAGGGTCACGACCAGCGCACCAAACAGAACGCAATTCGAGGTCTCGGTCAGAAAACTGAAACCCACCGTACAAGAGGCGAGCAGCAGAAATCGGTAGCCCGCGTCGCGGTCCATTGCCTTGATCATGAGCAGAAGCGCGGCGGCTGCGAGAGGCGCAGAGAGCACATCACGATTCATTGCGAAGAACACATCCTGGGGAAAGACCGCGATGAGCAGCGGGACGCCTATATGAAGGAATGCACGCTGGGGAAAGAGGTGGCGGAGGAATTTATAAGAAAGCCAGACGAATAAGGCGTAGAGAACTGAGTTCAAGAACCGAAGCCAATAGGCGAGCGCCCAAGTTTTCAGGCCCAGTGAACTGCCGACGCGGTACCACAGGGCCGCGACGAGGTAATAGAACGGAGGGGCTTGCGCTTCGAAGTTCTTCCCGGCCGAAAGGTCTGCGATTTTCTTTCTGTAAAACTCCTGCTGATAGGCGGCGGAACGCGCGTCCGGTGGAATTCGATACGGCGGAATGTGAGGGCCATACGCATCCAGATACTGTTGCGAATATGTGTATTCTGGCGACCAGTACGGAACGAACTGGGCTGCAAAATCTAACGGGATGGGCGGCAATTCCCTGCCCGGAAGCTGGCCGTCAGCGTACATCTGGATGGTCAGAAAGTGCTGCTCTTCATCGTTGAAGCCGAAGAGCGGAAAAGCTGCGGCGAAGGCCAAAATGCGGAGTGCAGCGTAGAGACATAAGCCAGCAATGATGCAGGGGGCGTATTTATGCAGGAAGAATTCCGGGTCAGATGGTTCCGGCGAAGGGATCGGAGAGGGCTTGGTTTCGACGAGCAAATCGCGGCTGCGAGTCTCAGGAGAAGCCAGTCGCAACGGGAAGATCGAAGTCCGCATGACGCCTTGGCCAGTGTAAATTAGCGGCGAGGGTACGGGCTGCCCCAAGTTTGCGGACCCTTTGCTGCACGAGGGATGCATGAAAAAAGCCTCGGTTGCCCGAGGCTCTTTGCAAATACAAACTCTCCTACTTCACCTTTACGAAAATGATCACGAGCGTGTAGAGCGCCAGCGATTCGATGAAGGCGAGGCCGATGATGAGGCCGAGCTGAATTCCGGGGCGAGCCGCCGGATTCCGTGCCAAGCCTTCCATGGCAGCCGCAGTAGCTTTTCCCTGGCCGAGGCCGCAGATGGCTGAGGCAATGGCCATTGAGAAGCCGGCGGCGATGGCCACCCAGTTGACTGCGCTGGAAGCCTCTCCGCCTTGGGCAAACACAGGCATGGCGAAGCACAGAATCGCCATGGCCATGAAGATGTAGCTGAGCATACGACGCATGTTGGTTCTCCTTGATGAATGGCATCCTCGCGGACACCGTTTTGCCGCCAGTGGGTGGTTGACGTCATCCCGTGCAGACGCCCTCACGCTAAACGGCGAGTTTCGAGTTTCCAGTTTCAGGTTTCAAGCAAAGCTAATTGAAACTAGAAACTCGAAACCGGAAACTGCTCCTAATGCTCTACTGCGACCGCGCCCTGCAGGTAAATCATCGCCAGCAATACGAAAACGTACGTCTGAATGATCGAGACCCCCAGGTGCAGGGCCATAAAGATAATGGGCAGACCGATCGGGATCAGCGAAAAGAAAACCATGGTGACCAGGTCGCCGGCAAACATGTTGGCATAAAGACGAACGGTGAGCGAGAGCATACGGGCGAGATGGCTCACGAGTTCGATCGGCACCATCAGGGGGGCCAATGCGGGCATAGGCCCGGCGAAATGCTTTAGGTAATGAAACAGGCCCTGCTTCCTCACTCCCTGCGCGTGGTAATAGACGAATGTGAGTACGGCGCAGCCTAGCGGAACCGCGGGCGAACCGGTGGGCGACTCGAAGCCGGGTACCAATCCGAGAAGATTGCAAAGCAGAATAAAGAAACCGAGCGTGGTGAGATAGGCTGTAAATTTACCGGCATCGTGACCGATGATTTCGTGCGCCTGATCGGAGATAAAAGCATTCGCGCCCTCGAACATGTGCTGCAGTCCTCCGGGATTGTCGACGGAGAGGCGCGAGCGAACGAGGAAGAAGAGGATGATCAAGAAGGCGAAAACCAGCAACTCCATGGAAAACGAGTTAGTGATGGGAGCCTGAGGATATTTCGGCTCGACATGCAGTGCCCTGAGCAGGGCCGTCGCCGGTCCGGCAAACAGATGATTAAGGATTGACGTGAACCAGAGTTGTTCGGGCATAGGGAGCTTTCAGCTATCAGCTCTTAGCTTTCAGCTAGCGATCAAAGGCCGCGATTGTAAGCCGAGTAGAGCTCGTAAACGGCTTCGCAGGCAATTCCCGCAACGGGCAAAAACAAGCCCGCAAACAATCCATAAAGGCTCGCGGGAGAAACACTGAATATAGCATACGCAACTATGGCCATCAAAAGATAACGAAGCAGGAAACGCGCCACAACTCCGCGGCTGGATTGGGGTTGCCCGGTGCGGGTGACGCGATCCGCAAGGGCGGTCACAACACGTTCCAACCAGTGAAAATTCAGGTAGGCGATGGCGCAGCCGCAGGCAAAACCCAATGCGATCCGCCATCCGAATCGGAACCATGCAGCCGCCGTGAAAAACAGGCCTAGAAAAATCATGAAGCGCGGAATTCGAGTGACGGCCGCGGCGTAAAACGCCTCGCTGTGCGTGATGGGAGTTTCAGTCATGCGGGATCGCCAGTCGCGATGCCATATTTTTCGTGCAGGAACGCTCTCAGCTTGCGTGGCAGGACGGATGAGAGCTCCTGCCAGGTGATCATCTTGCAGCGCAGGCGGAGGTCGATGAGCCGCACGGCTTGCATGACGGCATACCAGGCCTCCATCAGATCGGGCCGGCGCGCGTCGGCCATCACACAGAACGAACAATCGTTTGCATAAGCGGCGAGAACGTTGCGGATAAGCTGATAGGACAAATAGCGATTCGTGTCACGCGGAAGCCGCCGGGTATCGAAGATCTCGTGAAAATCACGATAGGTGTCGAGCACTGCGCAAGGGGCGGTCTGGAAATCCGATTCTGTGAGTTTGGCTTCGACCAGGAGATTGCCGAGGCGCATATCGACTTCGGTGCGATCGGATTTTTGGTGGAGGAGGGGGACACGGGCCTTTAGACCGAAGTAAGGTTTCTGCCAGCGTTCGATACCGAGGAGATCGAAAACGCGATGGTTTTTCAGTGCGCCGGGAAAACAGAAGATGTTCATGAGCAGGGCGTCGGAACTGTTGCAGGAATCAAGTTCCCGCCAGCGCCGGTCGGCTTTGGGGAGTGAGACACGGGCCTGAGTGTGTACTTTTTCCAGCCGAAGGCGCCAGTTGTCGTTTTTCAGAATAGAGCGGTAGGTTTCGGGAAGGAAGTTGCCGTGAGCGGAATTCGCTTGGTTGGGCAGATAGCAAATGACCGGCAGGTCGCCGTAAGTTTCCTGATGCGCGAGAGCATGATTGGAGGCAAATGCTCGGCTTCGCAGGATGAGTTCCTGGCGAAGCGCGGTGGCGTAGGGGAACGACGTGAGTTTTGCGCTGGAGGCCATAGTTGAAGGCAGAATACATCAGGGAAATGATAACGGTGAAAAGCTGTTTCAAGAGCTGAAGTCGGAGCTGTTTACAAGACGGATAAGTTCGACGAATCCGGCGATGATCCCGACAATCAGGCCGACGATGTAGAGCCAGGTGGTGTGCAGCCAATGGTCGAGGCCGACGCCGATGAGCCAGCCAACGACCGTGGCGGCGGGGAAGATGAAGGCAATCTGGCTGTATTGGCCGAGGATGACCCAGACGTTTTTCTTGTTGTCATCTGCCATGTTTCACACGCGGATGATAGTTCAAAAGCTGGGGTCGTGGAAATACAGAGATCCTTCGTCGGGAGTCGGTCGAACCGACCGACTCCACTTCCTCAGGATGACAGAGTTTTTGAGGATGACAGCGTTTCCAAGGGTGACAGCGTTCTCGAGCATGACAGCTCAGCTAGCTCATCCCCAGGCCCCAAGTGACGAGGCGGATGAAGCGATCTGGGAAGATGCCGATGAAGACTGTTGCGAAGGCGCTGATCCCGAGAGCAACTCTCATGGCGAGGCTGACTGGCAAGCGAGACTTGTCGAGCGCTTCGCGCATGAACATCGCGTTGGCAATTCGCATGTAGTAGTACAGGCCAAAAACGGCGTAGAGCACGGCCAGGGAAGCTAGGATGTAGTGGCCACTTTCCATCAAGCTCAGGAAAATAAAATACTTTCCGTAGAAGCCTGCCAGAGGTGGAATGCCCGCCAAGGACAGCAAGAACACCAGCATTAAGACCGCTTCCGTGGGAGCGCGGAAATAGAGACCGGCGATGTCGTCGATTTCGTCGCCTATGACGTCGCGCTGACGCAGCGACGTGATTACCGCGAAGGCTCCGAGGTTCATGAAGGTGTAAACCAGCAGGTACAGGAGAATGCCACGGAAGCCGTCGAAGAAAGCTGGCGCAGGATACTGGACCGAGGCGAATGAGACGAGGCCCAGCAGCATGTATCCAACGTGGGCAATCGAAGAATAGGCCAGCAGGCGCTTGAGATTATTCTGGGTCAGGGCTGCAAGGTTTGCGCCGGTCATTGTGAGAATCGAAACCACGATCACCAGCGGCACGTAAACGGTTCGCAGCGGGTATAGTCCCCAGACAAAAATTCGCAGCAACATCGCCCAGGCGGCGGCTTTGACGGCGACGGACATGAATCCGGTGACGCTGGTTGGCGCGCCTTCGTACGCGTCAGGCGCCCATTGATGGAAGGGGAAGGCGGCAATCTTGAAGAACAGGCCAACAGCCGTAGTCAGGAGCGCGACGATGGCTACCGGGCTGGCGTGGCCTCCATGGTTAGCCATATCGCGGCTGAGGCCTTCGGCGATGTCACCCAGATTGGTGCTGCCGGTCAGGCCGTAAAAGAGCGACAAGCCGTAGGCAAAAATGCCGGAAGAAAATGCGCCGAGCAGCAGGTATTTCAAAGCAGCTTCGTTGGAGCGCTTATCGCGTTGCAGGAAACCAACGAGCACATAGGTGGAGATTGCCATCAGCTCCAGGCCAATGAAGATCAGCACGATGTCATAGCCGGAAGCCATGCAAATCATGCCGACCACTGAGAAAAGGATCAGGGCATAGAACTCACCGCGATGCTCGTGCTCGATCTCGAGATAGCGGACGGAAATGAGGATGGCGAGCGCGGCGCCCGCGAGGAACAGGTACGTGAAATAGATGGAGAAATGATCCATCAACATGGAGTGCATGAAGGCCCACTCCACGCGCTGCCCGTGGCGCGCAAATTCCTGCTGGGCGAGCTGGATTTTCACGACTCCGGCGGCGGTGAAAAGAATGCCGATAAACGCGGTGACCGCGTTTGTCCATTTCCATTCGGTGGGAATCATCAAATCGATGAGCAGAATGCCGAGCGCGAACAGCGTCAGCAGGATTACCGGTAAGGACAGCAGGTAATCCACCGCCGTGAAGTATTGAGCGCCGGGCACTATTTGTTCCCCTTTTCGGCGATTTGGACAGCAGCGTTTTGGTTGTGGTTCGGCTGTGCCAAGGCGTTTACTGCCCCACCAAGACCGGGATAATCCGGGCGAACGGTCATTACAAGTTGATTGACCGGCTGCTGCAGAATCTCGAAGAACGGCTTCGGATAAAGACCGATCCAAAGAGCCATGATGAGCAAGGGCGCGAAGGTCCAGACCTCGCGCGCGCTGAGGTCATGGAGTTTTTCATTCTTCGGGTTGGTAACCTGACCGAAGAAAACGCGCTGGTAGAGCCACAGCAAATACGCAGCGGCGAGAATCACGCCGGGGACGGCCCATGCGGCCCAGCGCCAGTTTTCCATGAAGGTGCCCTGGAGGATGGTGAACTCGCCGACGAAGCCGTTCAGCAGCGGCAGTCCCATGGAAGACAGGAACATGATCATGGTGATGGTGGCGTAGACCGGCATGACGTTGGAGATGCCGCCGTATTCTGCGATTTCGCGGGTGTGCCGCCGCTCGTAAAGAATGCCGACGATCAAGAAGAGTGCGCCGGTTGAGATTCCGTGATTGACCTGCTGCAGAACCGATCCGCTCAGGCCGAGCGGGTTCAGGGCAAAAATTCCCAAGGTGCAGAAACCGAGGTGGCTGACGGACGAATAGGCCACCAGTTTCTTCATGTCTTTCTGCATCAGCGAGACGAGCGCGCCGTAGATGATGCCAACGATGGACAAACCGATCATCCAGGCGCGCACGGTGGGATGTTTCACCACGTCGGGGAAGAATGGGAGCGCGAAGCGAATGAAGCCATAAGTTCCCATCTTCAGCAGGACGCCGGCCAGAATCACCGAGCCGGCGGTTGGGGCTTCGACGTGGGCGTCGGGCAGCCAGGTATGGAACGGGAACATGGGAACTTTGATCGCAAATGCGAGGAAGAACGCGAAGAACAGCAGGATGGCGAAGGTCGAGCCGTAGGCGGGATCGTGGAAAATGTGTGGCGCGGTTTGATACAGAGCCTGAATGCTGAAGGTATACGTGCCGGTCAGATGGTAGTTGTAGTAGTAAAGGAACAGCACGGCCAGCAGCATCAGCACGGACCCGAGCAGGGTGTACAAGAAGAACTTGATAGCCGCATAGAGTTTGCGCGGGCCGCCCCAGATGCCGATGAGCAGATACATCGGAACCAGCATGGCTTCCCAGAAAACGAAGAAGAGGAAGAAGTCGAGCGACATGAAGACGCCCAACATGCCGGTCTGCAGCACCAGAAACCAGATGTAATATTCCTTGACCCGGTTCTCGATGGCGGTCCAGGAGGAGAGAATCGAAATCCAGCCGAGCAGCGTGGTCAGCATGATCAGCAGGAAGGAAATGCCGTCGATGCCGAGGACGTAACCGGCACCGATCGAGGGAATCCAATTGTTGGCCGTGCCCTCCATGAACTTGAAGCCGGGCTCGAAGCGCTGCGCCCAGAACCAAGGCACGAGCGGAAGCGAGACGAGGAGGCCGGCGAGAGCGAAGATGTTGGCGATCCAGCGAATGGCATTCTTGTTGTCCTTGGGGACGAACAGAAGCAGGATCGCGCCCACCAGCGGCGTGAACAAGATGATGGAGAGAATGTGGCTTTGCATAAATGCAGTTCTCAAAATCCTAAAGAGACGAGATTAAGCACGTCTCCATACAAATCAGTCGTGGGCAGCGGCGCTAGCTCGCGATTCGGGCTGGCCCGGGGATGCCGTTCCGCGATCGGTGTCGCGGAAAACAAAAATCTTCAAAATTACATAAAGGATAGCGAGCGCAACCGCGGCTCCGGCTCCCGCCCAGAACCATTTGGTCCATCCCAGTTCCATGCACAACAGGCCGATGAGGCCGAGGACCATTACCAGCGCATACCACTGCATGAGGCCCCATTCGAGCATGCGGGCGGGATAGGACAGAATGCGCGACAGAATTGCAGGACCATTCACCAGCAAGCCGTCGATGATCCACTTGTCCCACCACATGGAAATCCGGGAAATCAAGCGGGTCATCCAGCCGGCGCCGTTGACGGTGCCGTCGATGATATGGGAATCGAACCAGGACGAGGCTTCGCCTAAGCCCATGGCGCCGAGGCGCACCGGGCCCACTTTACGGCGGCCGGTAAAGACGTAATCGTAGCCTTCGTCGACGTAGTACTTGTTGTAGAGCACTTCGTAAAGCGGCGGCGTGGCGGCGGCAATCGGCTCGGTGTAGCCCTTATCGGCGTGCCGATAGGCGTTCCAAGCCATGCCCCAACCGGCGGCAGCGGCAGCCACGGAGAGGAACATCAATACATATTCAGTTCCGCTGGTATGCTCTTCTTCTTTTTCGCCTGTGGCTAACTGGAGCGGCTTCTCGGCTTCAAGCACCTCGGCTTCGCGGGCGAAAACGGGGTGCAGGAATTTCTCAAAACGGTTTGATCCGCCCAAACTGTGTGGCCATCCGAGCCAGCCGGCAGTGACAGCGCCGATGGCCAGGATGATTAGCGGCACCGTCATCGACTTGGGCGATTCGTGAATGTGGTGTTCGACTTCATGGCTCATACGAGGACGGCCATGAAAGGTCAGGTACATCAGCCGGAACATGTAAAAAGAGGTCATCAAGGCGGTGGCGTAACCGATGGCCCAAAGCCAGATATAGGCTCCGTGTTCGGAGGACCAGGCCTGCCAGAGGATTTCGTCTTTGGAGAAGAATCCGGCGAATGGCGGAATACCCGCGATGGCGAGTGTCGCGACGAACATGGTCCAGTGGGTGATCGGGATGCGGCCATGGAGATCGCCCATGTTGCGCATGTCCTGCTCACCGCTCATGGAGTGAATGACCGCGCCAGCGCCGAGGAAGAGCAGGGCTTTGAAAAAAGCATGGGTGAAAACGTGGAAGACACCAGCAGCGAATGCACCCACACCCAAGGCGAGGAACATGTATCCAAGTTGGGAGACGGTGGAGTAAGCCAGCACGCGCTTGATGTCGTTCTGCACCAGGCCGATGGAGGCGGCGACGATGGCTGTCAATGCGCCGATAATAGCCACCGTCTTCATGGAGGTTGGCGCGAGAACGAAGAGCGCGTTGGAGCGGGCGACCATGTACACGCCGGCGGTTACCATAGTCGCGGCGTGGATCAGAGCAGAAACCGGTGTGGGACCTTCCATGGCGTCGGGGAGCCAGACGTAAAGCGGAATCTGGGCGGATTTTCCGCAGGCGCCAACGAAGAGCAGGAGGGTTGCGGCGGTGATGATGGGATCGCCGATGGCAAAGTGTCCGCTGCGCGCCAGATGAGTGACGTCGGTGAAGCGGAGCGAGCCGAAGTACCAGGCGATGGTGAAAATGCCCAGCAGGAACCCGGCGTCGCCGATGCGGTTCACGATGAAAGCTTTGTTAGCAGCGGTGCTGGCGGAGTGGCGATGAAAATAGAAACCAATGAGCAGATAAGAACAGAGCCCCACGCCCTCCCAACCGACGAACATGAGCGCATAATTGTTGCCCAGGATCAGCATCAGCATGGAAAACATGAAGAGGTTCAGATACCCGAAGAAGCGGTAATATCCGCCTTCATGCGCCATGTATCCAGTGGAATAAATATGGATCAGCAAGCCCACGCCGGTCACAAAAAGTAACCAGATGGCGGAGAGAGGATCCAAGAGAAAACCGGCGTCGGCATGGAACGAGACCGGGGTGCCGTCATACGTGTTGTAGGTTAATTGGCCGGTGCCGCTGCCCAACCAAGTGTAGAGAATTGTCTGATAAGGCTTGCCGGGACTGTCGTGGGTATATCCGGAGTATTGCCAGACCGCGAGGCAGGAGAACAGAAAGGCCAGGACGATGGTGCCGACACAAACCGCGCTGACCGCCGACTTCTGCAGCTTGCGGCCGAAAAAGAACATGATTGCCGCGCCGAAGGCCGGCAACAGAGGAATCAGCCAGATGTGGGATAAGAAAAACATGCTCTTAGCTATTAGCTCTTAGCTTTTAGCTCCTGAAGAAAAACTGAGAGCTAAAAGCTAGTGGCTAAAAGCTTCTTCACCACTTCAGTAAGTCCACCTCATCCACGTTCACGGTCTCCTTGTTGCGGAAGAAGGCGATGAGAATGCCCAATCCCACCGCGGCTTCGGCGGCGGCGTCGGTAATCACGAAAATCGCAAATACCTGGCCGTGCAAACCCCATATCCGGGAAAACGCCACCAGGTTCAAATTGACCGCATTGAGGATCAATTCGATCGACATCAGCACGATCACTACATTGCGGCGAGTGAGAACACCTATGACGCCCAGCACGAACAGTGCGGCGGCAGTGACCAGATAATGAAGCGTGGTTATGGGGATCATTTTTCTACTGCCTCAATGCCGATCGTGCAAAGCCAAATTTCATAGATCCTTCGCTATCGCTGCGCTCGCTCAGGATGACAACGTGATAATTGGTGCCCCTAAGTTCTCCTTTTCGCCATCACGACGGCACCGATGATGGCAACCAGCAGCAGCAACGACGCAATTTCAAACGAAAACATGTACTGCCCGTAAAGCAATTGCCCGACCTGCTGGGTGTTATTGCTCTCGGCGGGCGGCGCTGCTCCTTCCGGGAACAAGCCGGTGCCCTTGGCGTAAACCAGCACAAACAGAGCGCCCAGCGCTCCCGCCGATAAAAGTCCGACCAGCCACAGCTTGTTGAATTGCTCTTCTCTTTGTGTGCGCTCGATGCTGACCAGCATGATCACAAACAGGAAAAGCACCATGATCCCGCCGGCATAAAGAATGATCTGAACGCCGGCAACGAAGGGAGCATAGAGCATCAGGTACAAACCTGCCTGGGAGAGCAACCCCAGGATCAGCGCGAGCGCGGAATGCACCGGGTTTTTCTGGGTGATGACAAGAATGCCTCCGAGCAGAGTGAGCCCGGACAAGAAATAGAAGAAGAAGCCTGTCGCGACGGGCGCCATATCAGAGCACCACTCCCAGGATCGCGGTCATGATCAGCACACCGATCGCGACCGGCAGAAGCACTTTCCATCCGACCCTCATCAACTGATCAAAGCGGTAACGGGGAAAGGTAGCCCGATACCAGATGTACAGATACATAAAGACGGCAACCTTCGCCACGAACCAGAAAATGTCCTGAATGCGATCGCGAACCGGCGGAATGAAGAGCACGAGGCCGATGATCCCCAAAACAACTGCGAAGCCAGCCAGGCCCATGGTCTGAATTCTGAAATAAGGATGCTTTGGCATGCGAATCACGCCGATGAAGGCGATGAGCGCGAGGCCGAGAAAGGTGAATCCCGGCAGAAGCGAAAAGACCAAATCCCATGTCGCGCCGGTAAGCGTATTCGGGAAGGGCCGCAACCAGCCGCCAAGCCACAGGGTGACGGCGATCGAGGAAACCGCGATCATAGCCGCGTATTCACCCAGCATGAATAGCGACCAGCGCAGGCCGCTGTATTCGGTATGGAATCCGGCGGTCAACTCAGATTCAGCTTCGGGCAAGTCAAACGGAGCGCGGTTGGTTTCGGCGACCATAGCGATCGCGAAAATCGCAAAGGCGATGAATCCGAAGGGAAAGAACTTGAACAAAAACCAGATTTGCTGTTGCTGCTGGGCCTCGACGATGCCGATCATACTCAGCGTACCGGTGCCGGTCTTGTTGAGGCTGGTCATCAAGATGGCCGAGACCACGGCCATTCCCATGGCAACTTCGTAGGAAATCATCTGCGCGCTGGAGCGAAGAGCTCCGAGCAGCGGGTAATGGGAATTGGATGCCCATCCGGCCATGACCACGCCCAGAACGCTCAATGAGGAAACGCCGAGCATAAAGAGGACGCCGATGTTGAGGTCGGTGATGGCATGGGTTGGGCCGAAAGGAATGACGATGTAGACCGTAAACGAAGCGCAAAGAATAATGAGCGGGGCGATCCAGAAGACAAAGGCGTCGGCTTCCGCGGGAATGATGTCTTCTTTCGTCATCAGCTTGACCGCATCGGCGATGGGCTGCAGGAGCCCGTGCGGGCCCACGCGCATGGGGCCGAGACGAATCTGGAAGTGGGCGAGCGCCTTGCGCTCCAGCCAGTTCATGGCCATCACCGCGACCGAAACTCCCGCGAAAACCACAAGGATATAAATCAGCGCCCAGAACACGTTTCCGGCCTGGCCGGGAGTGGTGTTCATGCCAAGATAGGAAGTGACGTAATCGAGCATCAGCGATCCACCTCGCCAAGAACGATGTCGAGAGTGCCAATCACGGCAATTACGTCGGCCACTAGTTGTCCGCGGACCATGATGTCGAGCGCCTGCAGATTCACAAAGGAGGGAGGACGCACGCGCACGCGATAAGGCTGGGTGGAGCCGTCGCTGACGATGAAGTATCCCAACTCACCCTTGGGCGCCTCGATGGAATGGTAGACCTCGCCAACCGGCGGTTTCATGACTTTCGGTACCTTCGCCATGATTGGCCCTTCGGGAATGCGCTCGACCGCCTGGCGAATGATGCGCAGCGATTGGCGCATCTCCTGCATGCGAACCATATACCGGTCGAAGGTATCGCCGTTGGCACCGGTGGGGATATCGAAATCGAACTCGGAATAGTTAGCGTAAGGCAGAGCCTTGCGGATGTCCCATTTCACCCCGCTGGCCCGCAACACCGGACCGGTCACGCCCAAGGCTTTGCAATCGGCCGCAGAGATTTTGCCGACCTCTCTGGTGCGCTCGACCCAGATGCGGTTGGTGGTGAGCAGTTCTTCATACTCATCGATGCGGGGGGGCACGAAATCAAGAAATTTCTTAACATCTTGCTCGAAACCCTCGTACGTCTCGTATTGGCACCCGCCGATACGGAAGGCGTGAGTGGTGAGGCGTGCGCCGCAATACTTCTCGAAAATTTTTAGAATTTCTTCCCGATCGCGGAACGTGTAAAAGAGGGGGGTCATGGCGCCGATATCGAGCGCATGAGTGCCCAGCCAAAGTTGGTGACTGGCAATGCGGTTCAGTTCCGTGAGGATTACGCGGATGTACTTGGCGCGAGGCGGCGCCTCGATGTTCAGGAGTTTCTCGACAGCTTCGCAATAACCGAGGCCATTGGACACGGCGGCGACATAATCCATGCGATCCACGTAGGGATTGAACATGGTGTAGGTGCGGTGTTCGGCAATTTTCTCCACCCCGCGGTGAAGGTAGCCAATGACACATTCAGTACCGAGAACCTTTTCGCCGTCGAGCTTCAGGATGACGCGCAGCACGCCGTGCGTGGCAGGGTGCTGCGGTCCCATGTTGATGATGAGTTCGCTGGAATCGAGAAAGGTCTTGTCGGGTTCACCGAGTTCGAGATGCGAGAGATAGGTGGTGGGATCAGCCATGTTATTGCCCGCTCTCGATTCCCAGGTTGACCTGCACCCATTCCGTGTCCTGCTGGACGATGCCGTAATCCTTGCGCAGGGGATGGCCTTTCCACCCGTCCGGCATCAGAATGCGCTTCAGGTCGGGATGGCCGTCGAACTTGATGCCAAACATGTCGTAGACTTCGCGCTCCAGCCAGTTGGCGGTCGGCCAGATAGCAACGGAACTGGGAAAGGATTCGCCGTCCGCGAGCATAGTTTTGACCCGCAGGCGCTGGTTCTTGGCGAACGAATAGAGAATCCAAATCAGATCGAATGGCTTTTCGCGCTTGGGATAGTGAACCGCCGTGATGTCAACGCAATACTCGAATTCTTCTTCCTCGTGCAGGATTTCCAGAATCTCATGCGTGATGGAGGGATCGAGAACCAGATAGTTCTGCCCCAGATAGGTGTTGGCTTCACGAATGCCGGAACCGTATTGCGCTTTGAGCTGAGTAACTAAAGATGACTCCCAGGGAACGGGCACGGGCCCGGCAGGCTTGGCTGGTGCGGCAGGTTTTTCAGCAGGTTTCTGCGCGGGAGTCGATTGGACGCTGGCGGGAATGGGCTGCCCCGCTGGTGCTTTGGGCTCCCCGGTTGGCGGGGGCGGGGGCGATTTTTTCTCCTCAGGCATCCCGACGCGTACAAACCTCCGGCCCGGCTTTCGTTTCGGAGGAACCTAACCTTCTAACAGCTTGCGTTTGTACTGTCAACGACATGTACACATGGTTGGTGGTTTGCTCTGCCGGTTTAGGGAGGCACGCCGAAGGTGCGATTTTGAGCCTAGCAAAAAACGCGAGGCATTCGCACGGCGCGCCCAGATCCCTCGACCGCCAAAGGAGGGCAACTCGGGATGAGAAAGCGCTGCGAGGACTACACCCATTCCAGCGCGCCTTGTTTCCAGATCCAGACGTAGCCAACGATCAGAATGGCGAGGAAAATCAACATTTCGATCAGGCCAAAGAGACCCATCGCTTTGAACTTGACTGCCCACGGGAAAAGAAAAATGGTTTCTACGTCGAAGACGACGAACAGGATGGCAATGATGTAATAACGGACCGTGTAGCGGCCGCGGGAAAGGCTGATCGGATCGATGCCGCATTCGTACGGCATTAGCTTGACGCGGTTGGGATTCTCCGGACGAATGAGCTTGGCGGCGATCAAGGTGATGGGAATCAGAGCCCCGACGACCGCGACGAATAAGAAAATTGGAATGTAATTTTGCGGCATGTGGCCTCAGCGATCGGTGCAGCAGGTAATAGTAACGCGGTATGCAAGCGCCTTCAAGGATTCGACGAGAGCTTTTCAGCGCCGGGGACACCGAGATCGCCGAGAAACAGCAGAAAATCTTAACCACAGAGGACACGGAGGTCACAGAGGTAACGCCAAAAGCCTTTGACCGCAAAGGACGCAAAGGTATTCGCAAAGTTCGCGAAGGCAGGCTTGCGGGAAGAGTCCGGTCCTCGGGGTTGTTTATAATCGCTGTTCTAATCATTAGAAAGAAGAAAGCGATTGGCACTCGACGAGAAAATCTACGAACAGCGGCGCGAGAAGCTGAAACAGATTGAAGCGCTGGGGCAGCGGACGTATCCGACGCAGTACGAGTTCACGCATACCATTCCGAACATTTTGCAGCAGTATTCGCAGACTTCTGGGGAGGATTTGGAGAAGTCGCGCGTAAACGTGCGGGTGGCGGGGCGGATTATGGCAATTCGGCTGATGGGTAAGGCCGGATTTGCGCATCTGCAGCAGGCAGGGCAGAAGCTGCAGATCTACGTAAAAAAAGATGCGGTCGGTGAAAAAGCATTCGAGCTTTACAAACTGCTCGACCTCGGAGATCACATTGGCGTAAGCGGGTATTTGTTTCGGACACGAACGGGCGAGCTGACGGTCCACGTGGAAGGGTTGACGTTTTTGTCCAAAGATCTCTTGCCCTTGCCGGAGAAGTGGCACGGTCTCACGGATGTGGAATTGCGATATCGGCAGCGCTATGTGGATCTGATCATGAATCCGGAGGTGGGCGAGGTCTTTCTCAAGCGCAGCAAGCTGGTGCAATCGATGCGGCGCTTTCTGGATTCGCACGGTTTCGTGGAAGTGGAAACTCCCATGATGCAGCCGATCGCCGGTGGCGCGGTGGCGCGGCCGTTTGTCACGCATCACAACACGCTCGACATGGATCTGTACCTGAGGATCGCGCCGGAGCTTTATCTGAAGAGGCTGACGGTTGGGGGATTCGATCGGGTGTATGAGATCAATCGCAATTTCCGCAATGAAGGCCTGGGATGGCGCTGGAACCCCGAGTTCACCATGCTGGAGTTTTACCAGGCTTATACGAACTACCGCGGGGTGATGGACCTCACACAGCAATTGATCATCCAAGCGGCAAAAGACGTCAACGGTGGGACGAAGTCGAAGTGGGGCGAGCAGGAGATCGACTGGGCGGAGGCCAACTGGCAGCGGCTCACCATGCGGGAGGCGATCATTCATTATTGGCCGGAAAGAGCGGGCGCGAAACCGACGATGGCGGAGTTTGCCTCGCATGATTCGGTCAAGGCTTTGGTCGAGCGCTTCAATTCCGGGCACGCGCACGTGGCGTACGATCCGGCGGAGCCGACGGGAAAAACGATTGCGAATCTTTTCGAAGCCGCGGCGGAGGAGCATCTGCTGCAGCCGACGATTATTTACGAGTTCCCTACCGCGGTTTCGCCTCTCTCTAAGCAAAAGCCGGATGAGCCGGATTGGACGGAGCGGTGGGAAATGTTTGCCGGAGCGATGGAGATTGCCAACGGCTTCAGCGAACTGAATGATCCGGAAGATCAGAGGCAGCGTTTTGAGCAGCAGCTCAAGGAACGCGAGCGAGGCGATGAAGAAGCACACCAAATGGATTACGACTACATACGGGCTCTGTCGTATGGAATGCCGCCGACCGGAGGGTGCGGCGTGGGGGTGGATCGGCTGGCGATGCTGTTGACCAATTCGCAGACGATCCGAGATGTGATTTTGTTTCCGGTGCTACGCCCCGAGAAAAGCATACCCACAGAGGACACAGAGAGCACAGAGAAGAAATAGGCCTCAGTGCTTCCAGGGGCGCTCGAGAACGAGTTCGGGATGCTCTTTGCGAAAAGCTTCTACCACGGTGCAGTTCCAGCAGACGGGCTGAGCGGCGGCGAGTTGCTCCGGAAGGTCTTCGGGCCGCAGGCGATCCCACTCGGCAATCCTTCCATCGAAGCTGAGGATACCGGGACTGTGGTCGAGATGGCTGAGCTCGGAAATCGGCCGCCCACAATAGAAACAATTCTTGCCCTGGTACCATTTGGAAACGATGGTCCAGACGGCGTGATTCTCAGGATCTGCTTTTAATTCTTGCAAGCAAGCCTGGTCGCAGCCCTCGCGCTCCGGCCAGCGGGAACATCGGCTCAACTCAATGTGTTCTTTGCCCGTAATGGCAGCCATGGCAGCACGGCCGGTGGCTACTTTCACCGCAGCGGGTTTGTGGGTTTCGGGGCAGGTGACGAGCATCTTGCCGGAGAGTTTTCGCAGCTCCGATCCGCCAAGCACGAAGCGGTGGATAACGTAGGCCACGCCAAGCGCGGCCACGGCCAATAGCGAAATGATGAGCACATCGAATGCCGGCGTCATAACGCCTCCTCACGAAGCAAGCCTTGGACCTACGATAGCCCCGGGCCAACCAGCCGGATGTGATGGGGATTACAGGGGGCTGTGATAGTCGGACGGGTTCTGCTCCAGTGAGGTGAGCCTCTACAATACTGGCATGAACTTTGACCTGGATTCAGCGACCCGCCGCCGGCTCGGCTATCACCTGATCGATCAAATTGATGGCTTCTTCGCGTCGCTTCCCGATCGAGCGGTGCAACTTCCCTCCGAGCAGCGAACGTTTGGTGCCCTGCAGAATGCGCTGCCCGAGACCGGAGAGGATCCGGACCAAGTGCTGGACACGATTTTCCGGGAAATGGTGGACAAAGGTTTTCATGTGCCAAGCGCGAACTATTTCGGACTGATGAACCCGACGCCGACCTACATCGGAGTGATGGCTGAGCTGATTGTGGCGGGGCTGAATCCGCAACTGGCGACGGTGAAGCGGTCGCAGCTGGCGTCCAAGATCGAGCAGGAATCGGTGCGGTGGGTGGGTGAGCGTGTCGGCTGGACGGGGGAGTTCGGTGGAACGTTTACTACCGGAGGCAACGAGGCCAATTTCAGCGGCATGGCGCTTGGGATTGCGGCGAAGTTCCCGAAGGCGATAGAAGACGGGATCTGCTCGATCGGAGCTCAGCCAGTGTTGTATGCGTCGGAAGAGGCGCACCATTCGATTGACAAATCTGCGGGCTTATTAGGGATTGGGCGCAAGGCGTTGCGGCGGATTTCAGTCACGGAAAGTATCGAGATCGATGTGCAGGCTCTCGAGAAGGCGATTGCAGAGGATATTGCCGGCGGCAAGAGACCGTTTTGCGTAGTGGCCACCGCGGGCACCACAAATACCGGTGCAGTAGATGACATCAAGGGTCTGGCCGAGATCTGCCGGCGGCACAATCTGTGGCTGCATGTGGATGGAGCTTATGGCGGCTCAGCGGTGTTTTCCGACAAGCATCGGGAGATAGTGAGAGGAATTGAACTGGCCGATTCGATTGCGATCGACCCCCATAAGTGGCTGGCCATGCCGCTGGCCGCGGGCGTGATTCTCACGCGGCATCCGGAGATGCTGGAGCGGGCTTTCGCAGTCACGGCACCGTACATGCCAAAAGCAGCGGAGGCTAAGGGCATCGACAATTCGCGCATCAGCACGCAATGGACGCGGCGCATGAATTCCTTAAAGTTGTGGTTGACGTTGCGGGTGCATGGCAGACGGGCCTATGAAGAACATATCAATCGACAGATGAGACTCGCGAAGGGGTTTGCCGATTGGATTCGCTCGTCCGCAGAGTTTGAACTTGCGGCCCCGCAGGCCATGCCCATTGTTACGTTTCGGTTGAAGAAATTCGCGGACAGGTTTAAGGATTTGGGAGAGGCGCACGGTCAGATCGTCGACGAAGTCACGCGGGATGGGCGGCGATGGATTTCAGAAACCCGGGTGCGGGATGAGAGCGTGCTGCGCATGATGGTGATCAGCTATTTGACGGAAGAAAGGCACCTGCAGTCATTGCAAAAGGCGCTGGTGAATGCGGCGGCGCTTCGCGGCTAGATGTCGTTTATTACTTGTCCAAGTCCCGGAGATCCATTCTTGAGCCTCTACGCAGCTGCGAACGCTGGGGGACGAGACTGGAGTTCAAACGCATGGATCCTTCCTCGGGAGCATTCGCCTGGCGAACGCTCCGCACGTCGGGATGACAATCCCACGGGGCGGTTGTGGATAACGCCAGGGGGGCCTACGGCATCTCATTGGTGACTAGAAGAGCTCGGGCGTATCGAATAGATTCTGAACAGGTTTTGGGCTCTGAGTGGCGGCGCTATCGTAGTCCACCGGAAACGGGACTGGGTCGATAGCGCCTTGCTGCTTTATACGCCGAATATCTTCCCAAAGCGTGGTTACGAGCGGATCGGTTGCACTGCTCAGCCGTTGATACGCCTGCTGCACACACTCTATGCTTCTAAGCAGCGAGTCTACGGCCCGATGCTGAAGCGGTTGCTGATCATTTTTCTCTTTCCCCTGGTTGCTGCAGCCCAAAGCAATACGGGAGAGTTGCGCCTGCGCGTGACGGATCCGTCGGGTTTGGGAGTGCAAAGCCAGGTCGAACTGGTCAGCCAATCGAGCGAATACCGGAACAGTTTTCATACCGACGAGAGCGGATACCTGATCGCGAGGCGCCTGCCGTTCGGGCTATATCACCTGGAGGTTCGGCAGCCGGATTTCGCACCGGTTTCGCAATCGATCGAGATCCGTTCGGCCGCGCCGTTGGTAACCACGATTAAGCTCAGCCTGCCCTCCGTGAGCACTTCAGTAACGGTCACGGATATGTCCACCTTGATTGACCCCCACCAGGCCGGATCGGAGAACCAATTGGGGTCGGGAACGATTGGGCAGCGGATGACGTCGTTGCCGGGACGATCGGTGCAGGACTTGGTCAATTCGCAGCCAGGATGGTTGTACGAGGGGAATGCGGTGCTGCACCCGCGCGGGTCGGAATACCAGACGCAATTCGTGGTCGACGGGATTCCGTTGACGGACAATCGCTCGCCGGGACTGGGTCCAGAGATAGAGGCGGACGATGTCAATTCCATGAACGTCTATACGGCCGGAGTGCCGGCCGAGTACGGACGAAAGATGGGTGGCGTGGTCGAACTGAATACGCTGCGTGACACGCAGACGGGGCTGCATGGCGACGCCGACCTGTCAGGCGGAAGCTTTGCAACGGCTGGGGCATTCGCCCGCATGCAATATGTCACGGGTAAGAACACCGTCACGGCGAGCGCGGATGGCGATGGCACGGGGCATTACCTGAACCCGGTGGTTCCGGAAAATTACACCAACAATGGCACGACCGGAGACTTCTCGGCGGGTTATGAGCGCGAACTAACACCCAATGACCGGCTGAACTTCATGGTGCGGCATGCATTCAGCCGGTTCGAAATTCCCAATGAGCAGGTTCAACAGGCCGTGGGGCAGCGGCAAGATGGCGACAATTTCGAGACCATGGGCATTGTCGCTTATCAGCATGTTTTCTCTTCCGACGTGATCGGCAATCTTCGCGGCATGGTGCGTGAGGACTCCAACGATCTGTTCTCCAATCCAGCGTCGACTCCGATAATTGCATTCCAGCAGAACGAATTCAAAGAAGGCTATTTCAAGGGCACGATTTCGGTGCACCACGGGGTGCAGGAGTGGAAAGCCGGCGTCGAGGCAGACGCGCTCTCTTTGCACGAAAGCTTTTCTGACCAGATCACGAACCCTTCGTTATTCGATCCCGGGACTCCGCGGACCTTTGCTTTTGCAGGACAGCGGCCGGACCTGGAGCAATCCGGGTTTGTGCAGGATCTGGTTCGGTTGGGTAAATGGACACTGAGTGCGGGCTTGCGCTGGGACCACTATCAATTGCTGGTGAATCAGAATGCGGTGAGTCCACGGGTTTCGGTCGCGCGCTACTTCCCTACCGCCGATCTGATTGTGCACGGGTCCTACGACCGAGTTTTTCAAACTCCGACGTTTGAGAACATTCTGCTGTCCAGTTCGCCACAAGTTGTATCTCTCAATCCGAACGTGCTTCGGCTTCCAGTTGAGCCATCGCACGGCAATTATTACGAAGTCGGAGTGACGAAAGGATTTCTGAAGAGACTGAGGTTGGATACGAACTACTTTCGGCGCTACGTAAACAATTTTGCGGACGACGATCAGATTTTGAACACGGTTGTGGCCTTTCCGATTGCGTTCGACCGAGCCGTGATCTACGGCGCGGAAGCCAAGCTCGAAGTACCGACGTGGGACCGATTCTCGGGCTTCCTCAGTTATTCCTACACGGTGGGAAATGTGTGGCTACCGGTCACCGGCGGGCTTTTCCTGGGAGACGACTCGCTGAATGCGACAACTCAACTGGCCGGGCATTTCCCCGATTCGCAAGATCAGCGCAACACCGTGCGGGGGCGTCTACGATATCAGCTGGCATCCCGAGTTTGGGTGGCGGGCGGAGCCGAATACGGAAGCGGCCTGCCATTCGAGTTTGCGGGCACATACCAGCAGGCATTGGCGCAATACGGGCCCGCGGTCGTGAACCAGGTTGATTTTGCCCGAGGGCGGGTTCGGCCAAACCTGGCAGTGGATGCTTCCATTGGGGCGAGCCTGTATGAAAAAGATACGGTTGGCCTGCGGCTCCAATTCGATGTCGAGAACCTGGCCAACGGGCTCAATGTTATTGACTTTAATGGGGTGTTCTCGGGAAACGCCATCGCCCCAGCGCGGACCTATGCGGCCCGGGTGAGCGCCAGCTTCTAGAGACATTTCTGCGGCAAAATGCAGCTTCTTTCGTCTAATAATTGGACTAGCGTAATTGGTAACCAGGCGGCTGGTAAGGCAATCTAAGTGGTGATAAACTCCTTCGCCAATCCGATGTTTACGCCGCATCCCAATCTGAGTGATGAAATCAACCGTGCCATCGTGCAATCCGAGGTTGAAGGTGGAGTGCTGCTCAGTAACCTGCCGCCGTCGACCGTGTTACTGATCGAGACACAAAATCATCAGTACAGGGCGGTGTTGTTAGGTGGGAGTGAGGCTTTGCTTTCGGGGCATCCGGAGTTTTGCCCGGAGCCGGTGGTGGTTGCGATTGCGGGGTCAACCTGGGGTGGGACGATGCTCAAACAGCGGTATATCGGGCGGGGCATGCACCTGGAATTCTGCCACCCAGATTATCGAACCCCCATCGTCACTTCGCGCATCCAGGAAATCCGGGAATGCTCGACGGCTCATCTTTGCCGCGAGGAGTCCGAGTTATCGCAGGAAGCGGAGAGCCCCATAGATGATTCCTGCCCATATGATTGAAGAAACCGGGCAGCAGAGCATCAGGGCGTTGAAGAAGCCCGGGGCGGGGTACGGTTTTGTGTCCTCTTCCGCCAAGCCACTGAAGTCTCGTATCACTGTAGTTCGATAAGTCATTGCGATCCCGCCTCGTCCTCTTAACTTTCAACCCAGGACATTCTGCCTTGTTGCTGGAAATCTCCGCCACTAGGTGATTCACTAGTCAAAGAAACGCTTACCTCCCCGCTGATGTACCAGCCATAAACCGTGTAACAATGGAGTGGTGTCAGTCTGAACAAGGAAGCGAGACAAGCGCGGATCAGTCCCTCGTTGCGCCCGGAATGGCGGGGCGCGGATGAGAAATGAAATTTTCTACTGGATTGTGACTGAACATGACAACCCCGAATGTAGCGGTTAAGCAGGAATTTCACCTACTCACAAATCAGGAATTGCGCGCGAAGTTCCAGGCAATCGGGCAGGAACGCTATCACCATCAGCACCCTTTTCACCTCATGATGCACCAGGGCAGGCTGACTCGCGGCCAACTGCAAGCCTGGGCACTGAACCGCTATTACTACCAGAGCCGAATTCCGATGAAGGACGCGATCATCCTTTCGCGGAGCGAGGACCGGGATTTCCGTGTGGCGTGGCGCAAGCGGATCATCGATCACGACGGAGATGCGCAGAGCAATGGCGGGATCGAACGCTGGATCAAGCTGGGAGAGGCGACGGGGTTATCACGGGAAATAGTCCAGAGTGGTAAAGGAGTATTGCCGGCGACCCGGTTTGCGGTGGACGCCTATCTGGATTTGGTGCGAAACCGGACTTTTCTAGAGGCCGTTGCGTCGTCGCTGACTGAGCTATTTTCGCGGGACTTGATCGCATTGCGAATGGATGCGTTGCGGAAACATTATCCGTGGCTTTCCGGAGGGCTGGATTATTTCACGGCGCGGCTGACGCAGGCTCCGGAAGATGCGAAGTTCGCTTTTGATTGGGTGGCGGAACATGCGCAAACACGCGAAGAGCAGGAGGCGGCAATGGCTGCCCTGCGGCGCAAATGCGACATTCTCTGGGCCCAACTCGATGCCCTGCATTTCGCATATGTGCAGCCCGGCTGGCCACCTCCTGGCGGGTTTATTCCTTCTGAGGGAGCGTGATGGGACTGCAGACTTCAAGCCGTCCACGCTTGGCGGCAGGATGCCGCTGGGCGCCTGCCAACGGGCCGGAACGCATGCTCCTGTTTCCGGAGGGCGCCATCCGGTTGCAGGGGACGGGGCGCGAGATTCTGGAACGCTGCGATGGAGAGCGGACGGTCGAGCAGATCGTACAGGAATTGCAGGGCCTGTATAGTGGCGGCGATCCGGTAACGATCGGGCAAGAGGTTGGGAAGTTCCTGCACCAGTTACATCAGAAACGGATTGTCGACTTCTAAGTGTCTTCTTGGGTGAAAGGCTTGATCATCACTGAGGACACAGAGGCGCACAGAGGAAGACCCAACCTGAATTTTAGTTATGCCTAGCGGGCCACTAGCACTGATTGCCGAGCTTACGCACCGATGCCCTCTGCATTGTGTGTACTGCTCGAATCCCGTGGAGATGCAGAAGGTTGCCGCGGAATTGGGAACCGCAGACTGGGTGCGGGTTTTCGGGGAGGCGGCGCGATTGGGGTGCCTTCATGCCCACTTTACCGGGGGTGAACCTCTGGCGCGTGCCGATCTGAGTGAGTTGGTCAAAGCGGCGAGAACAGCCGGGCTGTACGTGAACCTGATCACGTCTGGAATTGGCTTGTCGGAAACGCGGTTGGCAGCGCTCGTGGATGCGGGGTTGGAGCATATTCAACTCAGTTTTCAGGGATCTCGCGAAGAACTGGCGGACGAAATCGCGGGAACGCGCAGCCACGCGCGCAAGCTGGACCTGGCGCGGGTGATCCGAAAGTTCAAGCTCGCGTTCACAGTGAATGTGGTAGTGCATCGGCAAAACTTGGACCACCTGGACGAAATTCTTGCCATGGTGGAAGAGCTCGGGCCGGACCGGGTCGAGATCGCGAATGTGCAGTATTACGGCTGGGCGCTCAAAAACCTGGAGGCCTTACTTCCGACCCGAGCGCAGGTTGAACGCGTGCAACGTGCGGTGAATGGGGTGCAGAGTCGCCTCAGCGGACGGATGCGGATCGATTATGTGGCTCCCGATTACTACGCGCGCTATCCCAAGGCCTGCATGGGGGGCTGGGGGCAGCGGTTGATGCTGATCGATCCGGCGGGGCGCGCACTTCCCTGCCATGCAGCGGCGGTGATTCCCGGGCTGACGTTTGACAACGTGCGCGATCACTCGTTGGAATGGATCTGGAAAGAGTCGAGCGCATTTCAGAAATTCCGCGGCGAGTCGTGGATGCCGGAGCCATGCCGCAGTTGCGATCGTCGCGGCGAGGATTTTGGCGGATGCCGGTGCCAGGCCTTGCTATTGGCGGGAGATGCGAAGGCGACAGATCCGGTGTGCTCGCTGGCGCCAGATCACAAGCTGATTGAAGAGATCGTCAACCGCGTAAATGCGAACGGGAATTCTTCGGCACGACCAAATATCGCGGATTGGGTGTATCGTCCAAATCCCCGCTGATGAAACCAAAATTCTTCGAAACGCCTGACAAGTTTCGTGATTGGTTGAAAGAGAACCATCACGATGTGCGGGAACTCTGGGTCGGATTTCACAAGAGAGAGTCGGGGAAACCAAGCATCACCTGGCCGCAAGCGGTCGATCAAGCGCTGTGCTTTGGGTGGATTGATGGCGTACGCAGAAGCGTGAACGCCAGCAGCTACATGATCCGATTCACGCCACGGAAAGCACGCAGCACGTGGAGTGCGGTGAACATTGCGCGCGCGAAAGAACTGCTAGCGCAGGGTCTGATGAGGCCGGCGGGTGTCGGGGCGTTCGAGCAACGAAGCGAGGAGAAGTCAGCGATTTATTCTTACGAGCAGCGCAAGACTGCCACCCTCGACAAAGTACAAGAAGAACAGTTCCGCAAAAACGCCGAAGCCTGGAAGTTCTTTCAAGAGCAGCCGCCCTGGTACCGCAGAACGGCGACTTGGTGGATGATCAGCGCAAAGAAGGAAGAAACCCGAGAGAAGCGGCTGGCAATGTTGATTGAGTATTCCGAACGAGAGAAGCCGATTCCACCGCTGGCCAGGCCGGGCGGCAAGAAGGCGCGGCAGAACGCGAAATAAGGGCAGGCATCTAAAGGCGCATGCCGAGGCCCACTTTGCTGGTGGCAGAACCTGAACCGGAACAAGCCCTGTCGGTCCGCAAACTCGTTCTGGAAACGGCGAAGTTCAACGTGCTCACCGCTCATTCCACGCGGGAAGCGCTTGATCTGTTCTGCTTATTCCCGAACCTTTCTGTCGCGATCCTGGTAAACGGAACTGGCATCGATTGCCAAGGCGTGGCGAAGGCTATCAAGAAGACGACGGACCGGGTGCAGGTAGTGTTTCTGACTGCCCGGATCGGCGGCGTGTGCAAGTATGCCGATCACAACATCTCCAGCATGGAACCGGACACTCTGGTCGATATCATTCGCTCCCTCGTCGGGGATCCACGTCGCATGGATGAAAGTCCGAGTCGGAGGAAAAAATTTACGGCCAAGAAGAAGACATCACAACGAAAATCAAAGAGGCGGCGTTCGTAGCCCGGGTTAGCTGTGAGGGTATGTGGCTAACCACCGCCTTCGCAGGCTGCGCCAGAAGCAGGAGTGCCCGCGCCACATATTGGTTATTCTTTAGCGTGGGCGAGGGCGAGGACGGCGAGGAGAATGCGGGTGAGACCGAGTTCGCGTCCGGTGGAGTCGAACCATTCCTGCAGAGTATGGGCGCCACCGCCGGTTCCACCGCCGCCAATGGCGACCGCTTCCCTGCCGAGCGACATGGGAATGTTGGCGTCGGTCGAAGCGCGCTGGATTTGCGCGACATTGCCGAGATGAGCATCCACGGCGCGCAGGACTCTCAGAATCTGTGCATGGGAACTAAGTTCGCCGGCGGGACGGTTGCCGATCGGCAACAACTCCTGACTGAGACCGGCGGCGCGACGGTGGTTCGGACTTCGCTGCTCACTGGCGCGGGCCTCTTGCTCAATGGCTGAATCCAACGACTTTCGCAGCAAAGCTTCCAGGCGCTCCATTTCTGCCATAGAGGTGGAACGAATATCAACCCGCATGCTGGCGGATTCGGGAATGGAATTGACGGAAGTACCGCCCCGGATCACGCCTACGTTAAAGGTCGTCTTCGGCGAGGACGGCACCGGGGTTTGCACGAAGGCGTGCAGGGTACGGGCCAGGACCAAAATCGGATTGGGCGCGCCGAAATCGCTCCAGGAATGACCACCCGGGCCACGGACAATGACTTCAAAACGCCGGCTGCCGAGGGCCTCGGCGACAATGGTGTCGGAGCCAGCACCATCCAGCACAAGGCTGGAGCGGATGGAATCCCGCCAGCGGGGTGTCGCAAAAATGTGGCGCATGCCACGAAGGTCGCCTTCGCCTTCCTCTCCGACATTTCCGATGAACAACAGAGGTGCGGCGGTGGTGATGCCCGCCGCTTGCAAGGCGCCAATCACGGCTAAGAGCGCAGTGGCTCCCGCACCGTTGTCGGAGACTCCCGGACCGAAGAGGCGGTTGCCTTGCTGGCGAATGTTCAACGGGGTACCGGCGGGAAAGACCGTGTCGATGTG
>Ga0070741_10001453_pt1 | contig 72020 bp, 60 predicted proteins | sample Coa_R1_4_FD_66440 | JGI IMG/M metagenome (GOLD analysis project Ga0070741, IMG submission 66440) | Surface soil microbial communities from Centralia Pennsylvania, which are recovering from an underground coalmine fire - Coalmine... | ecosystem: Environmental > Terrestrial > Soil > Unclassified ... | reverse complement strand
CGTCGGGTTCGTGTTGGTGATGCTGATGCGCGTGTCCTGCACGCCCGCGTTGACCGGGCTCGAGGTGTAGACGTTATAGATCAGCACGGAGCCGGCCTTCTGGTCGCTGACGATGGATGTCCCGACGAGCAGGCCGGGGTCGGCGGCGAGTGCGGACGATGAGAGGATGACCAGCGCAAAGAGCGCCAGCAGGCTGTGTGTGAGTTTGTGTGAGGGTCGCATGTCAGAATTCCTCCAGTAGAGAATCAGATGCCGTGAAAAGGGGGCTGCCCGAGCAGGAGCAATTCAGACTGGTCGGCAGGCGGGATTCGCCCGTCAGTCGGAACCCTGATTACCGCTCGTTGATCCGTGAGGCAGCGGTGACAGAACAGGATTAGTGAAACCTGTGCAGAACAATCAAAACGGAGAATCCGGCCACATCTCCAAAATACGGTTGCGTACAGGAAGGCCATTCCGGGCGCGCATCCAGTGAGTGTCGAAGATGCCGAAGACTGTCCGCTCTGGCGAATATGACTTGGGGGAACAACGGGCCGCTGGTGAGGCACCCGATCAACGAAGAATGGATGAACCGTGGTCGCAATCAGTGAGAGGCGACGACTCGCCCACCACTGTCTGCTGACGGCTCAACGTGAGAACTTCCCAGTGAATTGATTGCTGCCTGTGAGAAAAGGCCCTGTTCGTGACATACGCTATATAAAAGTTTTCCTTTCGTCAATATATTTATCGTGCGGCTGGCAGTTTAATTCGTTTGCAGGCGCCCTCGCCCTGACGGCCTGCCGTAATTTATTCCGGCAACGATAACTCGCACTAAAATCCGGATGATTTGCGAGATTGGGAGTGTGTATAGCTGTCAGAGTATTCAGCCCCGGTCACTAAACAGCCATCACTGCCGGCGCCCCTGGCGGACGTGCTTTGACAACAATCGTGCGGATAACGCGGCGGAAAGCGGAGACCACCGTCAGCGGGCAGGGCCATCATCTGAACCGACCCAGCGGGGGATAAACCGTAGTGGCCAGGCGAACAGGTATCAAATCCGGGCAAGCCAGATCTGTTGCTAAAGAGCAACCCCTCCCGGGCGGGGACTCCCGCCGGGGCGGGGTGAGGACCAGCCCCTGGCTGGTGGCTGCGAGTGTCGGGGCTTCATTCGCCCTCTTCTTCATCATCTACAGCCTGCGGCTGGATCAGGTGGTCGGCCTGGTAGTAGATGATGCCTGGTATGTCATGCTGGCCAGGGCGCTGGCGACCGGGCACGGCTATACGCTCATCAATTCCCCTTCAGCCGGTATTCCGCCTTTCTACCCGCCGGCCTTCCCCTGGCTGCTGTCATTGTTATTCCGGCTCGCCCCACAGTTCCCGCAGAACCTCTGGCTGCTGAAATCCGTCTCGATCATGGCAATGCCCGGCGTCGGGGCCGCGTCTTACGTCTGGCTCAGGCGCGTCCGGGAGTTGCCGCACTATCCCGCATTGGGCATCGCAACGGTCGTCTCCGTCACCCCCGCGTTCTGCTTCCTCGCGACCTCAACGGTCATGACAGAGTGCGTGTTCACGCTGGCCCAGCTGCTGACCATCCTGACCATCGAGCGCGGGGTGCGTGTGACGGTGAAAGGCGGCACGTCGTGGTGGTACTGGGTGCTGGGCGCCACATTCGGGTCGTTCGCCTTCCTCACGCGCTCAATAGCTCTGGGGTTGATCGCCGCCGCAGTGGGTTATCTGCTTAAAGAACGCCTCTTCAGGGGGGCGGCGATTTTTGCCTTCAGCGTCATTGCGCTCGTCGGCCCCTGGATGGCATACAGCAGGGCGCACTCCCCGACCGGCGAGCAGCGCGCCGAGCAGGGCGGTAATATTGTTCTCAGTTACACGACGCAGTTCTGGCAGAAAAAGGCGGGCGACTCTGCTTCCGGTACGGTCTATGCCGCGGACCTGCCGGATCGCGTCTGGAATAATCTGACACAGGTACTGGGCCACGACATTGGGATGATGCTCTTCCCGCCCTTCCTCCGCGACACCGGTTACAGCGGGGCAGAGGCCATAGAGGAGGCGGGCGGCCGGAGTATCCTCTCATTCCTCCTGGGCCTGTTCGTTGTCGCGGGCTTTATCGCCACGGCCATCAGAAAAGCCACGCTGGCGGAGTTCGCGCTCCCGGCCTCACTCGTGATCATCCTGCTCTGGCCCTGGCCGCCGTACCGTTTCATCCTGCCTTTCGCCCCGTTCATTGTTTTTTACTTCCTGACCGGCCTCCGTCTCATCCAACAGCTCAAACAGCGCGTGGACGGGACTTCAAAACTCCGCGCCCAATGGCCCGTCTTCGGCGTCGCGGTCGTGTGCATCCTGGCCGCACACCTTTATGACCACACAAGGTACATTGTGAAAAAGTTCCAGCCGGTGGCGGCTGATCGGCCTCTCTGGCTCCGCGCCTTTGAAGAGAATCGGGCGATGCTGGAATGGGTGAGTAAGAAAGCCCCGGAGGATTGCGTCATCGCCACCCCGAACCCCGCGCTGGTTTACCTCTTCACCGGGCGCAAGACCATCTCCTTCACCAACCCACAGGGCAACTGGGAGCGGTGGAATCAGATCGGTATGCGTTACCTCGTGCGGACCTCAGTCACGCCCGTGCCCAAGCCCGACGTCTTCACCGAGGCGAGGTATGACATCCCCTACACTTCCAGGGGGGAATTAAAACTGCGTGTGGTTGATTTCGGCCCGCCGTCAATACGCCTGCCGTGGGGCAGCAATGACCCCTCGAAGGGCAGAATAATGCTTGAGGGGATCAGAGAACCCGCGCCGGGAACGCAGATCAGGTGAGGCACGCTTCACTCGTCACCCGCTGATATTCAGCCCGCTTCACGCCGCCAGCGCCACAAGCTTACGCCGGATTATGACCTGTCCCTCCGCGGTCATCAGACCACCGGCCCGATTCTCCAGCCCGAAAGCCCCGCAGCCCGGAATCGTGTGGCAACCACGGTCGGGCAATTGCCGCAATCGCACAGTCTGGCTACAATGCTGACTGCCTGAACGGTTTTTCCGAAGCACGCATCACGTCACCCCTGACCACTACTTCAACTTTATGAGCGCACAACCTGACGTATTCGACACCGAACCCGACGTAACTTTTGACTCCACGCTGGACAACCAGGGCATCGGCGGGCACCCGCGCGGGCTGACTACGCTCTTTTACACGGAGATGTGGGAGCGGTTCAGCTATTACGGCATGCGCGCGTTACTGCTGCTGTATATGACGAAGGAAGTGGCAAACGGCGGACTCGGTTTTGACGTAAAGAAAGCCACTGGCATCTACGGCGCGTACACCGGCTCGGTCTGGTTGATGTCTATTCCAGGCGGGTGGATCGCGGACAACGTGCTGGGGACGCGGCAAGCCGTTTTGATCGGGGGCATCATCATTGCGCTCGGCCATTACTCACTGGCTGTGCCGACGATCTACACCTTCTACGCCGGGCTGATTCTGATCGTCCTCGGCACGGGGTTGCTCAAGACGAACGTGAGCGCAATTGTCGGCGATCTGTACAACCCGGAAGACCAGCGCAGGGACGCGGGCTTTTCGATCTTTTACGTAGGCATCAACATCGGCGCATTCGCCGCGCCAATCGTGTGCAGTTTCCTCGGTGAGAAGGTCAACTGGCATCTCGGTTTTGCGGCGGCCGGCATCGGAATGACCTTCGGTCTTATTCAATACGTCATGGGTCGCGACCGTCTGGCGCACGTCGGCAACCCACCACGACAGACCTCAGCGGAGACGCGACGCAAGGCGCTGGTGGGAGTGTTGTTGATGGCTGCGACCAGTGCGGCAGTGATCTTCCTTTACTTCGGCCCTGAACCTGTAGTCAGAAACAAGGTGTGGTTCATGCTGGGCGCACTGGTCGTCTTCATCGCCTGGCTGTTCCTCGCCTTCCTGAAGCCGGAGGAGAAGAAGCCGGTCGCAGCGATCGTGGTGCTGTTCTTCTTCTCGATCATCTTCTGGATGTGCTACGAGCAGGCAGGATCGAGCTTCAATCTTTTCGCTAATGACTTCACCAACCGCTCTGTATTTGGGTATGAGTTCCCTGCCGGTTGGTATCAGTCAAGCCCGGCGTTCTTCGTCTGGGTTCTGGCCCCGGTCTTTGCTGCGCTCTGGCTGAAGCTGGGCGACCGGCAACCGTCGAGTCCGGTGAAGTTCTCGTTTGGCCTGCTGTTCGTCGGGCTGGGCGCGGCGCTGCTGGCGGTGGCCTCGCTCTTCATCGGGGGCGGCAGCAAAGTCGGCCCGTGGTGGCTCATCGGCGTCTACCTGCTGCAAACCATCGGCGAAATCTGCCTCTATCCGGTCGGCCTCAGCACGACGACCAAGCTCGCGCCACACCGTCTGATCGGGCTGATGATGGGCGTCTGGTTCCTCTCAATCTCCTTAGGCAACTTCATGGCGGGCATGATGGCGGGCTATTTTGAATCCGGCTCGCGGGAGGCGCTCGTCGGGTTGTTCAGCAAGCTCGCCGTCATGCCGATTATCGCGGCGGTCGTCCTGCTCGCGCTGACGCCGTGGATTCGCCGGCTGATGGGGAAAGTCAGGTAGCAGAAAGCAGGAAGTACAAAGTGGAAGATGCCGGGAGGAAGCGCCGGACTTTTCTGCTTTCCACTTTTTACTTTTTACTGTGCTGAGGCGTAGACTATCCGCGCTATGGACGAAAGAGATTTTTACACCGAGAAGCCGGAGACCAAGCGCGCGACTTATCAGTGTCCGAAATGCCGCCAGTCGTCTGAGTACCAGATTCGCTGGCTGCGGCGCACGAAGAAAAAATCTCTCCCGCACGGCGCTGACGATTACCTGCGCGCCAAATTCGCCAAAGCCCGCGATTACCTGGTTCGCGTCGACGACATGCTTTACTGCCCGAACCCGCGTTGTCGCCACCGCTTTGAAATTCCCAATTCCCAGACCGTCGTCTTCACCTGAAGACCAGAACGCGGCCGGAAAAAAGCCGACCGAAAACAGCGGGGCCAGTTATGCAGAGTTGTTTATAACCCTGCATAACTGGCCCCGCTGTTTTAATCTGACTGCTGACGAAAGAAAGCTGAAAGCTCAGGCCGCCTTGCGCACCCGATGCGCCAGGAACGCCAGACCCGATCCGATCAGGATCAGTGTGGCCGGCTCCGGCACCGGTGAGTTCGGCACCGGCGAGGCTGAAGGAATGGGCTGAGGCGTCCCACTCGGAATGTCGAAGAGCTTCGGATTACCACGGTTGGGGTTGAGTGAATCATGACCTCTGGTAGCCAGTACGGTCACGATGATGCCCCCCACTACTGCCGGGATGGTGACGTACCAGATGCCCGGGCGGCGGACGGTTCGCTGCTCAAAAGTTTCGCCCTCGACGCAGTTCTCGGTGCAGATCACGCCCGCGCCGTAAGGCACTATGCGGCCGTCCGGCAGGCGCACGAACTTCGGAATCACACCGTCATCGGCGGACGATTGCCCAACCTGCCCCGTCGCGGCGGGAGAGGCAGGCTCCTGTGAGGAGTTCACCAGGGTCGGCTGCTGAGATGAGCTGCGCTCGACCTGCTGCCACAAAATCGGATCGGCTTTGACGCCCAGGCTGAGTGAGACAGCCAGAACAACCGCCGCCAGAGTCTTCCGCAACATACTTGACCACCCTTTCAAAGGCGCCGTCTCTTCGCGGGGGAGCAGACTACGCCGTTATTGACGTGGCATAATGGGCGGCGGCAATGTGAATTTGATGACAAGGCGGTTGCTTTTCTGAGTCTGAGATCGGGAGCGAGGGAGCAATTCTGCTGGTAATTACACTGAATTCAGACTTTATTACAGGCGTAGCCGATTACGGGGCATTCGGCGTACCGACCAAACGTTCTCGTGGCTGGGTGAGGTCCTGCCCTCCTGCCGAGAGCAAATTCAAAAAAAGCGATCCGTAAGGAGGTTCTCTCGCGATGCGCGACCAACGCCCCGTGATTCGCAAGTCAGTTCACTTCATTTATCGTGGCGATGAAATCGTCAACCTTGTCAGAGCGGCATACCAGCTGCCGCCTTTTCGTCTCGAACTCGGCCTGAGCGAACTGCGCATTGAATATTATTCGATGGTCAGTCGGGACTGGCTCTGCGGCTTCAATTTCTCACGCGCGCCGGGCACCAATAACTGGACACTCGAACAAGTCGAGTACGATCTGGGAACGACGCTCAAACGCGCGCTGGCTCAACTGGGCGAGCTGGAGGAAAAAGGATTGAAGCGTTTGAAGTACGGCATGTGAAGGCAACCACTTAATTTCAGTTTCACCGCTATCATATCCCCCGGTTGCCCGCACGGTTCCCCCCGCAAAAGAGAAAGGCAGAAGTGAAGGAACAGGCCCCACACTTCTGCCTTTCTCTTTTGCGCTGGCCTCTTCGTTTTCCCTGCCGTCTTACTCTTCGTCCTCGCGCAGCTTTTCCAGCACCGAAAAATCTTCGAGCGTAGTCACGTCTCCGGCCACCGTGCCGCTCGCCGCAATTTCGCGCAGCAGCCGCCGCATGATCTTCCCCGACCGCGTCTTCGGCAGCGCGTCGGTGAAGCGGATGTCGTCGGGACGGGCAATCGCGCCGATCTCCTTCGCGACGTGATCGCGCAGTTCCCGTTTCAATTCATCGCCGCCCTTGCGCCCGCCTTCGAGCGTGACGAAAGCCACGATGGCCGAGCCCTTGATTTCGTCGGGCTTGCCGACCACCGCCGATTCGGCCACGGCCTCGTGCGACACGAGCGCGCTTTCGACTTCAGCCGTGCCGAGCCGGTGCCCGGCCACGTTCAGCACGTCATCCACGCGGCCCATGATCCAGAAGTACCCGTGTTCATCGCGGCGCGCGCCGTCGCCGGCGAAATAGACGCCGGGGATTTCGCTCCAGTATTGCTTCTGGTAACGTTCGTCATCGCCCCAGATTGTGCGCAGCATCGCCGGCCATGGCCGCTTGATCACCAGGTAGCCGCCCTCATTCACGCCGACGCTCTTGCCGTCTCTGGTCTGAATATCAACCGAGATGCCCGGGAATGGCCGCGTCGCGGTGCCCGGCGTGGTCGGCGTCGCGCCGGGCAGGGGCGTGATCATGATCGCGCCGGTTTCGGTCTGCCACCACGTGTCAACAATCGGGCACCGCTTCTTGCCGATGATCTTGTGATACCACATCCATGCTTCGGGGTTGATCGGCTCGCCCACGGTACCGAGCAGCCGTAAACTGGACAAGTCATGTTTCAGCACATGCTGCTCGCCCCATTTGATAAATGCTCGAATCGCCGTCGGCGCGGTGTAGAAGACGTTGACGCGGTGGCGCGCGATGATGTCCCAGAAACGATCCGGCCCCGGCCAATTCGGCGCGCCCTCGTACATCAGCGAAGTCGTGCCGTTCGCGAGCGGCCCGTAGACCACATAGCTGTGCCCGGTCACCCAGCCGATGTCGGCCGTACACCAGTAGAGGTCTTCTTCCTTGATGTCGAAGACCCACTCGTGCGTCAGCGATGTCTGAAGCAGATAGCCGCCAGTCGTGTGCAGAATCCCCTTCGGCTTCCCGGTCGTGCCTGAAGTGTAAAGGATGAACAGCGGGTGTTCGCTGTCAAGTTCTTCCGCCGGGCAGTTCGCGTCAACGGTCTCGATGAGTTCATGCCACCAGTGGTCGCGTCCGACTGCCATGTGAATCTGCGTGCCGGTGCGCCTGACCACGATGCAGCTTTCAATCGTCGGGGTATTTTTGAGAGCCTCATCAACTGCGGGTTTGAGTTTCACTTCCGTCCCGCGTCGCCAGCCCCCGTCGGCAGTCACGACCACCCGGCAGCCGGCGTCGTTGATGCGATCCTTCAGCGCGTCAGCCGAGAACCCGCCGAACACAATCGAATGCGTCGCGCCGATGCGGGCGCAGGCGAGCATCGCAATCGCGAGTTCCGGGATCAGCGGCATGTAGAGCGCCACGCGGTCGCCCGTCTTCACCCCCTGCTTCTTCAGCACGTTCGCGAAGCGGCAGACTTCGTAATGCAGTTGCTGATAGGTGAGCGTGCGCTGTTCGCCCGGCTCGCCTTCCCAGACGATAGCGGCCTTGTTGCGCCGCCACGTCGTCAGGTGGCGGTCAAGGCAGTTGTAAGCGACGTTCGTTTTGCCGCCGACGAACCACCGGGCGTGCGGCAGATTCCATTCCAGCACCCGGTCCCATTTTTTGAACCAGTGTAACTTTTCAGCCTGCTTCGCCCAGAAGGCTTCGGGGTCGGCTTCGGCTTCGGCATAAAGCCGCTCGTACTCTTCCATCCCCTTGACGTGAGCCTGCGCCGTGAATCCGGCGGGCGGCGGGAAAAGGCGCGATTCATTCAGGACGGATTCAATCGTGGTTGCCTTGGTATCAGGAGTATTGGATGACATTTTCAGATGACCTTTCTCGAAATCAGAATGGAACGCGGACGGCTGACGGATCAGCGCGGATCAGATCGGCCTTCATCCGCCGCACCCGCCAGATCCGTATTCCAATTTACCCATCAATGAGAGACAGCTTTTTCAGCGCCCAGCCCGGTATTGGCCCGGACGTTCAGCTCAGTAAACTTCGCTTCCGCCTCCGGCTCGCGGCCCAGCATCGTGCCCGCGAACGCCCCCAGGAATCCGAGCGGGATGCTGATGATCCCGGGATTTTCGAGCGGGAAGATCGGACTCGTTTTCATGATGCTCGGGCTCAGCAGAATCAGAATCAGCGACGAGAGCAATCCGGTCGCGAGCCCCGTCACCGCGCCCTTTGTATTGAACCTGCGCCAGAACAGCGACAGCACAATGACCGGCAGATTCGCCGATGCCGCGACTGCGAACGCCAGCGCCACCAGAAACGCCACGTTCGCATTCGGCCCGAGCAGGATCGCGATCAGAATCGAGACTGCGCCGACGACGAACGCGGTGACGCGGGCTACGCGGACTTCCTCGCCCGGCGCCCGCTCCCTGCCGTGGTGCAGCACGTTCGTCCAGAAGTCGTGCGCGAAGGATGTTGATGCGGAAATCGTCAGCCCGGCAACGACCGCCAGAATCGTCGCGAACGCAATCGCCGAGATGAACGCAAAGAACACGTTGCCCGCCAGGGCCTGAGCCAGCAGCGGCGCGCTCATATTCGTGCCGCCGTTTTTCGCAATGAAGTCCCGCCCGACAATCGTCGCCGCGCCGAAGCCCAGGAACGTCGTCAGAATATAAAAGCTGCCGATGATCGCCATCGCCCAGACGACGCTGACGCGCGCCGTCTTCGCGTCCGGCACGGTGTAAAAGCGCGTCAGGATGTGCGGCAGCCCCGCCGTGCCGAAGATCAACGCCATCCCGAGCGAGATCAGATCGAGCGCGCCGTATGGCGGCTTGTAACGCAACCCCGGTTGCAGGAAATTCTGCGTGACCAGATTCCCTTTGGCGTCGTGATAGCTCACTTGGGTGATGGCGTTGAAGAAATCGCCGAAGCTGAACCCGAAATGCGCCAGCACCAGCACGCTCAGCAGAATCGTGCCACTCATCAGCAGAATCGCCTTGACGATCTGCACCCATGTCGTCGCCAGCATCCCGCCGAACACGACGTAGACGATCATCAGCACCCCGACGCCCGTCACCGCGGCCTGAAAGCTGATGCCCGAATCCTTGAGTAACAGCGAGACCAGCGCGCCCGCGCCGACCATCTGCGCGATCATATAAAACGTGCTGACGGTGAGCGTGCTGAGCGCGCCCATCGCGCGCACGGGGCGCGGGCGGAGCCGGTAAGCCAGCACGTCGGCCATCGTGTATTTGCCCGCGTTGCGCAGCGGCTCGGCGACGACGAGCAGCACGGTCAGGTAAGCCACCAGCCACCCGACCGAGTACATGAACCCGTCGTAGCCCTGAAACGCGATGATCCCCGCGATGCCCAGGAATGACGCGGCGCTCATGTAATCGCCCGCGACTGCGATCCCGTTCTGCCACGCCGTCAGCGAACGCCCGGCGGCAAAGTACGCGCTCGAACCGGCCGACCTCCGCGCCGCCCAGTAAGTGATCCCCAGCGTGATCAGGATGAAAACCAGAAACATCAACAGTGCGACTGACATTGATTACCGGCCCCCTTTCGTCACCCTGCTGATAATCCGGCGGGCCATCTCATCAAACCGCCCCGCCGCCCGCACGTAAAGCGCCGCGATGACCCAGGCCATGAAAAACTGGGAGAGCGCGAACAGGTAAGCCAGATTGATGACTCCGAAAACTTTCCGATCCATCAGCTGCGGCGCGTAACCGACCAGCACCGGCAAAGCAAAATAGTAAGTGATAAAGAAGACAGTTGCCGGCACGATGAATTTCCTTTTCTCCGCCACCAGCCTTTTGAATTCGTCCGTCGCGGCCACGCGCTCCCAGTCGGCAACGTCCACATCCTCGTCAGCCGTCAGTTCGTGCGCGGGCTTCTGCCGGTCGCGCCCGAGCGGGGCGACATCCGTTTCGGCGCCCACTACCGGGGTCAGATCTCCGGCTTCAAATTCACTCTTTTCTCCCTGTGCCATCAGCCTTCTCCTCGCTTTTGCCGGCAGGCCGGAATCGCTTGACGCTTCTTCCCGAAGAGGAACGATGAACAAACCCCTCGCAGATACAGCACGAACTTTCATCGGCGGTCTTTCCCGGATTTCCTGTTACGTCTGAAAACGAATTGAGGGGGTGAAAACTTCCAGCTTTGCGAGCCGGCATTATAGGGTAACTCCCCCGTCCACACCAAAGCGCGGCCAGAGTCTCGGTTGTCGCTTGCGACAAGGTGTCACGATGAGTAGGATACCGCGCACAGCACGATTGCCAACAACCGAAGAGGAGACGAAAGAATGCCGACAGCGACGAAAAAAGCTTCAGCGAGACCGGCGAAAAAAGGGTCGAAACTGGCGAAGAAGACCTGCGTCCCGTGCCGCGGCGGAGTCCCGGCGCTCAAGGGGAAGGAGATCACAAAGCTGCTCAAACAGCTCGACGGCTGGAACGTGGTTGACGAGCATCACCTGGAGAAGACTTACAACTTCCCGGATTTCGCCGAGGCGCTCGATTTCACCAATCAGGTGGGCGAGCTGGCGGAAGAGGAGGATCACCACCCGGACATTTACCTGGCGTGGGGCAAAGTCGGGATCACGATCTGGACTCATAAGGTCGGCGGGCTGACGGAGAGCGATTTCATTCTGGCGGCGAAGATTGATGAATTGCCCGGATAGAATTGAACACGGACGGGCGCGGATAAAGCGGATCAGTGCGGATCAGATCAGCGTCAATCCGTAATATCCGCGCCCGTCCGCTGTCTATTTTGTCTTTGTAAATCTCACTGACCGCACATTCCCGCTCTGGTCGAGCATCGCCAGAATCAGCAGCATCTGTTTGTCTTCGCGCTTCTCTCTCATCTCCAGCGCCTGTTTGCCGTCCACGGTCTTCTTCTTGAACTTCTCGCCGAAGGTCCGCTTCAGGTCTTCGACCGACCAGTCAACCAGCAGTTCGACGCTGTCGAGAATGCGGTCGGATTTGCGCAGGCTGAACCGGAGGCCGCTGTAAAAACTCAGGTAGGGAATTCGGTATTCGGTCTCGGTGAGGGTTTCATGGTCTTTGATCAAGGCGGCGGTGCGCGTCAGTTCGGCGATCTCGCGCGCCCCGGACTGCCCCAGGCCGTCAACCAGCCGGTTGAAAAAAGCCAGAGCCTCATCCGGCCGGAGAAACATCGGCTCCTGCGGCGAACGCCCCAGGCCGCCGCTGACGGCGTTGCTCAACCGCCCCTGAGGGACAACCGTTTCCGCGCCGCGCGGGCTGGCCGCAGCCGGCGCCTTATTGCCCGCGACTTCGGTTGATGAGTGAAGCTGCGGAAGCTTTGCCACTGCGGTCGTCACCTGATCGCTGATCATCCCGCGCACGTAGTTGATCGGCACGGCGAAGTTGATGTTCTGCCCCGCCTGCAAAACCGAAGTCGTGATCCCGATGACCATCCCCTGATCGTCAAAGAGCGCGCCGCCGCTGCTGCCTTTGCTGATCGGCGCGGTGATCTGGAAGACGCGGTGCGTTTCGAGCCGCCGCATGCCGCTGATCACGCCGGTCGAAAGTGAATTGGTCAGCCCTTCCGGGTTGCCAATCGCGACCACCGACTCGCCCTGCTGCACGTAATCGGAATCGCCCAGCGCCACGACCGGCAGTTTGAAGCCTTTGATTTTGATAATCGCGATGTCTTTCAGTTCATCGAAATCAACCACGTCCACGGTCTTGTACACGTCACCGTTCGGCAGCTTCACCCGCAGGGCATCCGCGCCCTGAATGACGTGCAGGTTCGTCACGATTGCGCCGCCGGGCGTGACGATAAAGCCGCTGCCCTGCCCGATCTCGTTGTCGCTTTCGTCCAGCTGCTCGATGACGACGACGGCCTGCGCCTGCGCCTTCGCGATCTCAGCCGGAGATTTGGGAACAGTCGTCTGCGCAAAGGCTGATGCCGGGATGAGCAGGGTAATAAGCAGGCAGTAGATCAGTTTTCTCATCGAATCCGGATTAAATGTCAGAAATGATAATCAGGTTATGACGGGGCGCCAGTACGGCTGTTTGTGCTAACGCGGGGGATGGATTTAAGTTCCATCTTAAGTGAGCGCTGCTCGTCGGGCAAGGCATCGGGCTTCTATCACGGCACCAGGATTTAATGTGTGGCTGACCCGGGCCTGTGTCTGTGTCAGGTCACGTAGCCCTGAACCCGGAAGCTCAGGCACTCTGGGTCCGGTGATTTCATCTGAAATTACTGGCCGCCGCCGGTCGGATTATTCTCTGCAAAAGCCCTGATGACAACCGTTCTGCCAGTGTTCCCACTGACCCGCCGTCCCCTGCGTTTGCTGTCCCTGATTTCAAGGGGCGGCTGATTGAATGTCTGTTACCGGAGGCGCTCATGACCCGTACACTTTTTTCCACTGTCGCCGCGCTGATTCTGCTCTCACTAACAATTACCGCTCAAACGCCCGGCGCGCCGGATTCGGGCACAAGTCAGGAGAAACAAAAAGCGAGGAAAGAACTGGAGCAGAAAGCAGCGGCGCTGCTCGATGAAGTTCTCACCGACGCGCAGGCGCTCAGGCTGCCTGAGAACCGGCTGCGCGTTCAGGCCATCGCGGCCAGCCTGCTCTGGAAGCGCGATGAACAGCGCGCCCGCGCGCTGTTCGGCGAGGTGAAACAGACCCTCATCACTCTGCTGAATGCGCCGGATGATGAGCAGACTCTGCGGCCCGATTCATTATGGCTGATCATCCAGAAACGGCAGGAGATGCTGCACCTGATCGCACAACTTGATGCACCACTCGCCCTCGAATTCCTGCGCGCCACACGCCCGCCAATCGGATTCAACGGCTACCAGCCGGAACACGACGCCCAGCTTGAGCTGATGGTCGCGGCGAACGCCGCCGCCAGAGACCCGCAGCAGGCATTACTCCTCGCGGAAGAGAATCTGGCGAAAGGGAAACTACCCGACGGCGTCATGAATGTTCTATACCAGCTTCAGGCGTCTGATCGCGCAGCCGCCGCAAAGCTCGCCTCCGACATCGTCAGCCGACTGCGTTCGACCAGCCTGGTATCGGGTTACGAATATTACAACGCGGCGCGCTCCCTGATTCAGCTGGCGGCCCCGAACGGCGGCAACGAGGAGCAGCAGGCGCAACCCGACAGCCGGAAACAATCACCGCTGATCGCCGAATCGGTGGTACGTGAACTGATCGAGCAGATGATCAACAACGCCTCGGAAGCCCTCGCAAATCCGCGCGACCCCGGCCGTCTTGAGATCGCCCGCTCGATGCTCAATGAGCTGACCTCTTCGCTCGCGCCGCTCGTGGAAAAATACGCGCCCACCCGCGTGCCAGCGCTCCGCCGCAACACGACTGAATCCGAACAGACTCTCAACCCTGCCGACAAGGCTTGGCGCGATTTCAACAAATTTGCGGAGAAGGCTTCGATTGAAGCACTGCTCGAAGGCGCGCCGAATGCCGCGCCGGAGATGCGCAATGCCTGGTATCAGGGTGCCGCGAACAAGGCCATCGAGCAGGGCCAGGCCGAGCGCGCCCGCCAGATCATCACCGAACACATCACCGACCCCGGCCAGCGCCGTCAGATGCTCACTCAGCTCGATCACCAGATGCTCTGGCGCCTCCAGAGCGAAGGCAAGCTGGACGAGGCGCGCCAGGCACTCTTGCGCCTGCGCACCGCCGAAGAGCGCGCGTCAATCCTGACAACGCTGGCCCTCAGAGTCGGCGGCGGCAACCGGAAACTCGCCCTGCAATACCTCGACGAAGCCTGGGAAATGATCGGCGGACAGGCGGAAAACAACCGACAGCTTGATGCTCAGCTCCGGGTGGTGGGCGCTTACCAGCAGCTCTCTTCGGCGCGCGGCTTCGAGATCCTCGACCCGATGGTGGACCAGTTCAATGAACTGTACGCCGCGGCGGCAGTGCTTTCCGCCTTTGAGAATCACGGGACGTTCCGCGACAGGGAATGGGTTATGGCCAGCGGCAGTGTGACTTCCAATATGCTCCAGAACTTCACCCAGACTCTGGCCGGACTGGCGCGCGCCGATTTTGATCGCGCCAAAGCCATTACCGGCCGGTTCTCGCGCCCGGACGTTCGGACTCACGTCCGCCTCTCCCTCATCCAGACGATTCTGACCAGCCGTCCCGAAGACGGCTCTTATCCTCGCTCAGGGCCACGCAGCGCCTGGTAATTACGATCAGGCCGCATCTCAGGCGGGATTGGTTATAATGCCCCGCGATTTCGGGGGACCCCGAAACAGCCAGGGCAAGAACGCAGATGAGGGTCTTCACGCTTGACCAGCAATCAACCTGACAATCTGAACCTGATCATTCCCGTCGGCACGCAGGTCGTGACTCGCGTCGAGGTCAAAGACTCGCGTGGCGAAGTCGTCTGCCCGCGCGGCGCAGTCGGTGTGATCGTCAAGGCTCCACTCGATGACACGCATTCTTACCGCGTGCTTTTTCCGAACGGGCTTGAAGCCGCGCTCGCACGCTCAGAGCTGACCGTCCGTAAAATGCATCAGCAGGGCGCGCTGGCCGAGACGGCGCCGCCGCTTGCGGAAGCCGGTTTATACGAGTACGTGATCTACCGATGCATCGTCGGGTCGCGTGCTTACGGTCTGGATCATTCGGCATCGGACACTGACCGTCGCGGCATTTACCTGCCGCCCGCCGAAATGCACTGGTCACTGTTCGAGGTGCCGGGGCAGCTTGAAAACAAGGAGACCGAGGAATGTTACTGGGAACTGCGCAAGTTCCTGATCCTCGCACTCAAGGCCAATCCGAACATCCTTGAGTGTCTGTACACGCCGCTCGTTGAGACGGCGACGCCGCTCGCGCAGGAGTTGCTGGCAATGCGTGATGTTTTTTTATCAAAGCTGGTCTACCAGACTTACAACGGCTACGTCCTGTCGCAGTTCAAAAAGCTGGAGCAGGATTTGCGCAGCCGCGGCGAGATCAAATGGAAGCACGCGATGCACCTGATTCGTTTGCTGCTCGCGGGCGTGACCGTGCTGAAAGAGGGTCACGTGCCCGTGCGGGTCGAAAGGCATCGCGACGCGCTGCTGGCGATCAGGCGCGGCGAATTGAAATGGGAAGAAGTCAACGAGTGGAGGCTGCGCCTGCACAAGGAATTTGACGAAGCGCTGGCGACAACGAGACTGCCGGAACGCCCCGATTACGAAAAGGCGAACGCGTTCCTGATCAAAGCGCGGCGCTCAATGACATAACCCCGGGTGCGCTCCCGGAGAGAAGCAAATGATGACTAATGAACGATTGAAAGCCGAAGTCGCGCGACAACCTTACCCGCTGCTGTTCGTCACGGTCAGCGGGGCGCATCTTTACGGCTTCCCTTCACCCGATTCCGATTACGACCTGCGCGGCGTCCACGTCCTGCCGGCGCGCGAAGTCGTCGGGCTCGACCCGGGGCGGGAGACAATCGAAGTATCAGAAAAGCGCGATGAGCTTGAACTCGATCTGGTCACGCATGACGCGAAGAAGCTCTTCGGCCTGCTCCTGAAAAAGAACGGCTACGTGCTGGAGCAGCTTTACTCGCCGCTCGTTCTGCACACCACGCCGGAACACGGCGAACTGAAAGAGATCGCGAAAGGCTCGATCACCCGGCATCACAGCCATCATTACTTCGGCTTTGCCGAAACCCAGTGGAAGCTCTTTGACAAGGAACGCCCGCTCACTGGCATTAAGTCAGCGATAGCGCAAATGGTGACAATGAGATAAAACCGGGCGAATGAACCTGACATCCCAACACATCTCGTCACCCGACTGCGCGCCGAACTGTCAGCAGCAGCGACGTGTCAGGCTTACCGCGTCGCTCCCGCCGACTTCTCGCGCCAGCGCGTGCTGACTCTGCCGCGCGTCGCGACGCTGATCCTGAGAGGTCACAAGGTGTCACAACAGAACGCCCTCAACAAATTCTTCCGCGAACTCGATCAACTCGATCAACTCGTCACCGCCTCGGCTTATTGTCAGGCCCGGCAGAAACTCCGCCCGGAACTCTTCGCCCACCTCACGCGGGTGACCTGCGACGAATACCGCGCGCGCGGGAGCTGATGGCACGTGGCGGACGTGGCGCGGTCATCGCCTGTTCGGCGCCGACGGGACGAAGCTCAACCTGCCCGACACGGCGGCGCTGCGCGAGGCCTTCAGTCTCCTCACCAATCAGTACGGCGCGGCGGGCGCCGGCGTTCAGGCGCTCGGCGTCGTCCTCTACGACCTGCTCAATGACCTCAGCCTCGGCGCCCACCTCGGGCCGCTGGCGGCCGAGGAGGCCCCCCTGCGCGGGCCGCTCTGGGCGCAGACCGCACCGGGTGACGTGCTGGTGCCGGATCACAACTTCGCCAACTACTCGGTCATCGCCTGGGCGCTTGAGGGCGGGCGGCACGTCGTCATCCGGTGTCCGCGACAGTCGTTTGCCGCCGTCAACGAGTTCTGGCTCTCGGGCGAGGCCGAGCGACTCGTGACGCTCGGCGTGACGCACCGCCAGGCGGCCTTCGTGCGGCACCACCAGTTGCCCGAGACCCTCCCGGTGCGGCTGCTGCGGTTCGGGCTGCCGACGGGCGAGACCGAGGTGCTGCTCACCACCCTGACCGACGCGACCGGCTACCCGCCGGCCGACTTCTATGAGGTCTGCGGCTGGCGGTGGAATCAGGAGGTCTTCTACGACCGCTTCAAGAACGTCGCCGAGGTCGAGCGCTTCAGCGGGCAGAGCGAGCGCGCCATCCGGCAGGACTTCGACGGCCTGCTCTTCCTGCTGACGCTCGAGAGCGTGCTGGCTCACAGCGCGCAGCAGGCGCTCGATGAACGCGCCCGGCCGCGGCCGGTGCCGCCGCGCGTCAATCGGGTGATCAGTTATGTCAGCCTGCTCGACACGGTCGTCGCGTTGCTGGCCGATGAGAGCGTGCCGGTGGAGGTCGCCCTGAGAGAACTCAGGCAGCTGCTGCAAACCAATCCGACGAGCCCGCGACCGGGGCGGAACCCGGAGCGCAAAGCCCGGTCGCAGGCTCGTTCGTTGCGCTACCAGCGCTACCGGAAACGACTCCCGGCTTAACTTAACCCCAGTCTTGGGTTGAAAAGTGAAGGTCGTCAGTTCTCAACCAGAGTGTAAAATGTAGTCACCAAACAACAACTTACACTCAGAGGAGGATGACGACCCTGATGCAGAGCATAAATGACCAGCTGATCGAAATCTATGTCTTTGTGGATGACTATCTGAAGACACATCCGCGGCGTGCCGCCCGGCGGCAGTCCAATAACGCTGAGCCTGCTTTCACCGATGCCGAGGTGATGACCATCGCCTTGATGCAAGGCTACTTTCAATGCCCGACGCGAACGCGCACCTACGAACTGGTGCGGGCCAACGCTGCAGGGGCCTTCCCGCAGTTGTGCGGCTACAAGCAATGGCTGGCGCGGCTCCATCAACTGACGGCGCTCCTCGGGCAGCTGCTCGCCGCCGCCCGCCGCAGTTTCTGGCAACCGCTGTCGCTCTATCTGCTCGACAGCAAGCCGATTCCGTTGTGCAAGCCGCTGCGCCACGGGCGCGTCCGGCTGTTGCGCGAAGACGGCGCTTACTTCAGCAAGGGGAGTATCGGCTGGTATTTCGGCTTCAAGCTCCACGCCATCGTCAATCTGGCGGTAGTGGGGCGATAGTGGGTTGTCGGCTCCGCAGAGCCACTGGCTTTAGTCTCTCTGCCTGCGACAACTCCCTCGCGCCTGTGATCTTTAATGGGGAGGTGACAAAGTCAGCCTTTCCACTGCCGCTCCCACCCCGTCTGATTGTGACTGTTTGAGTCGAACTTTCCCCTCCTGACTGTGCGGAATGCCGAAAAGGTTGCGCCTGCTTCCGCCCCACCACTCTTTTCCTGTATTGTCCAATATTGAACAGCAATTTATCCCATTCCGCCCGATCATTCAGAACCTTCAACTCAAAGTCAGCTGCACATTAACTCTGCTCAGGAGGTCTCGACTATGTTCATGAAAATCAGACGCTCTCATTTTGTGATGGGCTTTATCGGGCTGGCGCTGGTCTCGACCTTCGCCTCGGCGCAGGAAACAAAATCATCCCAGTCGCCCTCGGTCACGGCGGCGGCAACGACCGGGCGGGTGCGCTTCGCCGCGCCGGGTGAAGTCACGCAGCTGCGGCTCGAAGTCTTCGCGCCCGGCGGCGAGAAGCTCTTTGATTCCGACTTCCAGCCCGGCACCCTGCTCGACTGGTCCCTGCTCGATCAGCAGGGGCAGCGCCTCGCCGACGGTGAGTACCTCTGTCTCGTGACGGCCAGAGCGCTCTCCGGTCAATTCCGCCTCCGGCACGGCCTCCTGCGACTGGAGTCAGGCGAGACGGCACTCCGTTCGGTCGAGACCGGACAGCTCTCGTCAGCTCACGCTGCAGCGCTCGCAGGCAGTCAGCAGGCTTTCGCCGCCGGGAGCGTCGAACGCAGCACTCCCTTCCGGATTCTGAATGAAGGCGAGGCGCTGACGACCACCGTGATGGCTCACGACGGGGGCGCCGGCCAGTTGAGCGGCAGCGCCGCGGGGTTGAGCATTCGTGCCGGCGACTTCTTCGGGAGGCAGGGAGAGGTGCAGCTGCTGCTGACGCCGGAAGGCAATCTCGGCGTGGGAGTCGCGCGGCCCGAGGCAAGGCTCGATGTGGCCGGGCTGATTCGCACGAGCAAGGGCATCGTCTTCCCCGACGGGACGATCCAGACGACGGCGGCCAACCTGGTGAGCAGCGCCGGCAGAGACCGCCTCAGCGCCCTGGATAACCCGACCGGCAGCGCCATTCGAGACCGCCTCTCGCCGGGCCGCACGGTGCAAGCCGAGAGCGAGCAAAAAGGGAGAGCCGCTAAGGAAATACTCGGGCCGAATCAGGTGAACATCAGCGGTGCGGGGACGACTAACCGGATCACCAAATGGACCGACGGTCCGAACGGCGTGGTCGGCGATTCGACCATCAGCGAAGTGAGCGGCGACATCGGGATCGGGACTTCGTCGCCGGGTGGAGTCTTTGATTTGCAGCGCAACAGCGCGGGCGACATTCTCCAGCGCTTATGGAACACGGGAAGCGGCGGGGCGAAGTTACGCTATGTGGCGGCGACGGGGCAGACCTCGCAGTTACAACTGACCGATGGCATCGAATGGCTGATGGCGATTGCGGGCAATAATCAGATCGGGATGCAGTTCCGGGTGCGCGATACGACCGATCCGAACTCGGAAGCGGCACTGGCGGGGGCGGCGAAGATGACGATTCGCAGGAGTGGCAACGTCGGCATCGGGACCACCAGTCCACCTTATAAGCTCTCCGTCATCGAAAGCGGCAACCACGCCCTGTATGCCAAAAGCGACTTCATCGGAGTGTGGGGCGACAGCACCACCAGCAACGGGGTCTATGGGAGCAGCGTCAGTAGCGCTGGCGTCTACGGCAGGACACTTTCGACCATCTTCAACACGGCGGGAGTGCTGGGTGAGGCGAGCGCCAGTTCAGGCAACGTCGTCGGCGTCTACGGCAAGGCCCTTAACGATTCGCTGGGAACGGGAGTCGCCGGGTTCGGAAAGGCAACCGGCGGATACTTCAGCGCCGTCAGCGGCACCGGCGCGTACGGTGTCACGGCTTCGGCCACCTTTAACGCCGCCGGATTGCTCGGCGAGGCGAGCGCCAGCTCCGGCCAGGTCGTCGGCGTGTACGGTAAGGCCCTGGGCTCCCCGAACGGAACGGGTGTTCAGGGGGTTGGGCTGGCTGGTGGCGGATACTTCAGCGCCACGGGCAATGCCGGCACAGGCGTCGGCGTGTATGGCACCGGTGACAAGGCGGGCGTGAGCGGGCAAAGCACGACCGGCACTGGTGTGACTGGCACGACGGACGCGACCAGTTTCAACGCGGCGGGAGTGCTGGGTGAGGCGACAGCAGGTTCAGGCACGGTCGTCGGCGTGTTTGGTAAAGCCACTAACGATCCGAACGGAACGGGAGTAGCCGGGGTTGGCGGCGCGACGGGAGGCTACTTTCAAGCTGCCAGCAGCGGAGGCCGTGCGATCTCGCTGGTTGGGAATGCTGTCCAGGATCGGGGCAGCGGCGGTGTGGTCAAAGCGATGGCATACATAGACCCGTTTGCGCCTGCTGGGCAGCAAATCGTGCGCTGCTACAACTCGCAGGCCACGGGCAGCAACGTGTCTACCCCTCCGTGTGGGTTCGGCATAGGTTTTAGTGCCACACCTGGCAATTATGGGATTAATTTCGGCTTCAAAGTTGACGACCGTTTCATCTCCATCACACCTTTTATTACTGGCGGACGCATAGTTGCTAATGTGCTGAATTTTCAAGGAGGAGGAAACGAGGTGGTAGTCGTTATGGGATACAGTGATGATAGACACGCTGCTGGTGACACCCATGCCAAATTCTACATTATCGTGTATTAGCCAACGCGCACAGAGAGCCGCCAATCAATGGGCGACCGGAGAGGTCACATTCACTGGCGGTGGGTAGCCTCGTGCCCGTGAAGGTGGGGAAGAAGCCAGGGCCTGAGCGCGGCCACTCCCTCCATCCAGAACTCCACGGGCAGCCGCAGGAGAAAAGCATCGAATGGGCGCGTCAGTAAAGCACGGCAGGCATCATTGATCAGAAGGTGGGCGGCAGGAACTGACCCTTTTCTGACCTCATATCAGGCCGGAATGGTCACCTCACCGCCGCACTATTTCGGCAACACACTATCGCCCCACTACTAATCTGGCGGGCGAGTTGATCGGGGCGGTGCTGACCCCGGCCAATTGTGATGACCGTGATGCCGCCCCGGCCCTTGCGCTGTTTGTCGAGGGTGGAGTCGCGCTGGCTGATCTCGGCTATCGTGGGGTCGCGTTGCGCGAGGTGCTGGAGACCGAGACCGAGTTGTTGCTGCTGACGCCGGATGCGGTGGGTGAGCGGCGTGCGTTGCTCAGCACCTTGCGCGAACGGATCGAGACCACGTTCTCGCAACTGTGGCATCGGTTTATTGATCGAGTCTACTCGCGCTCGTGGAACGGGTTGTGGAATACGATCAAACTCAAGCTGTTGCATTTCAACCTCTGTCACGCGAATCTGATCTCAGCTTGATCAACCCAAGACTGAGGTTAACTTAATGTCAGTGCGCTCGCGCTCCCGGGGGTAAGCCGCACTCCAAAGGCTTCACCGGTTTAAGCAGAAATTATTCTCAGCCATGCTGCTGACCATCACCACCACTCATTCACCGGCAACTGATCTCGGCTATCTGCTGCACAAGAACCCGGCTCGCCCTCAGTCCTTCGATCTGACGTTCGGGCGGGCGCACGTCTTTTACCCCGAAGTGAACGAAGACAGATGCACGGCGGCACTGCTGCTCGACATTGATCCGGTGGGGCTCGTGCGCGGGAGGCGCGGGCCTGCCGGCGAAGGCGGGGCGCTGGAACAGTACGTCAACGACCGGCCTTACGTCGCCTCGTCATTCCTCAGCGTGGCAATCTCGCAGGTCTTCGGCAGCGCGCTCGGCGGGCGCAGCAAGGAAAGGCCGACGCTGGCGGAAACGCAACTGCCTTTGCGGGCCCGGCTGTCCGCGCTGCCCTGTCGCGGCGGCGAAGACGTGCTGCGACGGTTATTCGAGCCGCTGGGCTACGAAGTGGAGGCCCAGCGCCACCCGCTCGATGAAACTTTTCCCGAATGGGGTGACAGCTCTTACTTTACTGTTGGATTAAGCGGTCGGGTGCGGTTGCGCGAGTTGCTGACGCACCTCTACGTGCTGGTGCCGGTACTCGATGCCGACAAGCATTACTGGGTCGGCGATGCCGAAGTGGAAAAGCTGTTGCGGCACGGCGATGAGTGGCTCGCCCGCCACCCCGAACGCGAGTTGATCGTCAGGCGCTACCTGAAAAACCGCCCGCACCTGACGCGGCAGGCGCTCGAACGGCTGCTGGAAGAGGATAACCGGAATGCCGACGAGGCCGAAGAAGTCCACGCGCAGGAAGAGGCCGTGCTGGAAGAGAAGATCAGCCTCAACCAGCAACGGATCAATGCCGTCGTGTCAGCGCTAAAGGAGTGCGAAGCAAAGCGCGTGGTTGATCTGGGCTGCGGCGAGGGCCGGCTGCTCAAGGCAATGCTTGAAGACAAACACTTCACCGAACTGCTCGGCGTTGACGTGTCGTACCGAGCGCTCGAAATCGCGCAGGATCGGCTGAAGCTCGACCGATTGCCTGACCTCGTGAAACGGCGGATCAGATTGATTCAGGGATCATTGACTTATCGTGACCGGCGGCTGGCCGGGTATGATGCGGCGACGCTGATCGAAGTGATCGAACACCTCGACCCGCCGCGGCTGGCCGCGATCGAACGGGTGCTGTTTGAATTCGCGAGGCCGAAGACGGTGGTGATCACGACGCCGAACGCGGAATACAACGCGAAGTTCGAGAACCTGCCGGCGGGACAGCTGCGCCACAGGGATCACCGCTTCGAATGGACTCGCGCGGAGTTCGAGCAGTGGGCAGAAGGCGTGGCACACCGGTTCGGTTACGCGGTGCGGTTTCTGCCGGTCGGGCCGATTGATGAAACGCTGGGCGCTCCGACGCAGATGGCGGTGTTTGCCCGGTGAGGTAAAAGCTTCAGTTGAAGTCCACTCTGTAATACACGTCCATCAGAGACATCCTGCACTGGACGGAAGGCAGATCAACGGTGGCGGCGAGGTCGCCATAATCGTGGCGCGCCCATCCGTCAGCCTGTCGCAGGTAATGGGTAATGTGTGGGGCGTCCTGAGAGATGAGCAGATATTCCCTTAAGGAAGGGAGAGCCTGGTAAGCTTCGCGCTTCTCGTTGCGGTCACGGCTTGCCGTCCCCGGCGATAACACTTCCACGATCAGAACCGGATTGACGAGGACGTCAAACCCTTCGATGTTTTCAAAGTCGGGCTGCCCGCAGACGACGCTGACATCCGGATAACGATAAGGTGGCAGGAGTGGCGTTTTGATCTGCAGGTCGCCGGTAAAGGTGTCGCAGGGGCGACCGGCTAGTTGCTGTCTGAGGCTGAAATACACGTTGCCACTGATCCTGACGTGCCGGCGACTTCCGCCGCTCATACAGACTATTTCACCATTCCAGTATTCGTAGCGGGCGACGCCAACTCGTTCGAGGGCGAAGTATTCTTCGAGGGTATAATGATGACGCGGCGGGTCTTTCAAATTGGCGGCCATTGCCTGTTCCCCTTTCCGTAACTTCAGGAGTAAGACTGACGTTGCGGAAGTTTATCACAAACCCGGACTGCCCGGCGCTTCGCACAGGTGGGAGTGTTTACGGTGTGGGTACGGGGCATTGGCATCTTCACAAATCTTCCGCCCCGGAAGGGGCGTCAGAATAAAGCCCGGGGTGGAGCGCCAGCCGCAACCCCGGGAACAGACGACCATCAATTTCCCGCCAGCCCGCGGAGGCGGGCGGCAGGGCGTTGGAGGTGAATCATTGTGACAAAGCTGATACTGTCGGCGACCCTGATTTCAGCTCTGGCCCTGCCTGCTTCCAGCCCTGCTCAGAACACAGCGCAGGAAACGAAAGAGGTCTCTGCCTCTGAAAAAAAGAGTTTCCTGAAGCTGCTCAGAACACTGCAGGTGAAAGGGGAGTTTTTTACGGAAGAGGCTGTGCTGAGGGCCGGCCCGCGCCTGCGCGTGCTTCTCGCCCTGACGGAAAAGGAGCTGGCCGGGCTGGATATTTATCCCTTTCTGGCATTGAGCCGCGGGATGTGTGATCACAAGGAATATCGGGAGTATGGCGCCCTCCATTTTGGAGCTATTCGTCATCCGGTTTTCAAACTCTTCTGGGGCGCCGTCCTGTTCGATGAGAAAGCTGCTACTCCGGAAATCGTGGAATACCTGCAATCGGCCCTCAAGTCTAAAGACCAATCGAAAACATTGTCAGAGATGCCTGGCCCCAACTACGAAAATTTCAGGGAGCGGGTAATGGCCTATCACGGCAAATTCCAATGAATAATATCTGTCGCCCACTCCGTGGGCTGGCATCTCTTTTCGCAACTCACCCGGGGTTCCGCTCGCTCATGCTTCGCTCCACCCCGGGCTTTATTCTGATGCCCCTTCCGGGGCTGAAAACCTGTCAGGATAAGAGCGCGCCACCAACGTTATAGCGATGAAACTTGTCATACCTGAACTCTCACTCGTCATCCTCGTCGGCACTTCAGGCTCCGGCAAGTCAACCTTTGCGCGGAAGCATTTCAAGCCGACCGAAATCCTCTCGTCGGATTACTGCCGCGGGCTCGTCTCTGATGACGAGAACAATCAGGAGGCGACCAGATCAGCCTTCGAAGTGCTGCACTTCATCGCGGCGAAACGGCTCGAAGCCGGGAAGCTCACAGTCATTGACGCGACCAACGTCCAGCCCGAAGCGCGCAAGCCGCTCGTCGGGCTGGCCCGCGAGTATCACGTGCTACCCGTTGCCATCATCCTCAATCTGCCGGAGAAGCTCTGTCAGGAGCGTAACCAGGGTCGGCCTGACCGCAACTTCGGCCCGCATGTCGTCAGGCAGCAGCATCAGACGTTGCGGCGTTCACTGGGCGGGTTGCAGAAGGAAGGGTTTCGCCACGTCTTCGCGCTGAATTCGCCGGAAGAAGTTGAGGCCGTCACAATTGAGCGGCAGAAACTCTGGACCGATCTGAGGCACGAACAGGGGCCGTTCGACATCATCGGCGATGTGCATGGTTGTTGCGACGAACTGGAACTGCTGCTCGGTAAGCTGGGCTACGAGCGGGCGGATGCGGTCTGGCAGCATCCGCAGGGGCGCAAAGCCGTCTTCGTCGGCGATCTGGTTGATCGCGGGCCGCGCGTTCTCGACACCATCCGGCTGGTCAAAGCGATGGCCGAAAACAGCAACGCCGTCTGCGTGCCCGGCAACCACGACATCAAGTTCGCGAAGCTGCTGCGCGGGCGCGACGTCAGAATCGCGCACGGGCTGGGGCAGAGCAAAGCCGAGATCGAAGCGCTGCCTGAACCTGAACGCGGCCAGTTGTCGAACGCGCTCGCCGACTTCATCGAATCGCTGGTCAGCCATTACGTCCTGGACGGCGGCAGACTCGTGGTCGCACATGCCGGGATGAAGGAGGCGTTGCAGGGGCGCAGTTCCGGCAAGGTGCGCGACTTTGCCCTGTACGGCGAAACGACGGGCGAGACCGATGAGTTCGGGCTGCCGGTGCGTTACAACTGGGCGGCGGAATACCGCGGCAGGGCGATGGTCGTTTACGGCCACACGCCGGTGCCGGAAGCCGAGTGGCTCAATAACACGATCTGCGTTGATACGGGCTGTGTGTTCGGCGGCAAACTGACGGCGCTGCGTTACCCTGAAAGAGAGCTGGTCTCGGTCCCGGCGGCGCGCGTTTACTACGAATCGCTCAAACCACTCTTCCCTTCCGAACTGGCTTCACCGGCGCTCTCCGCGCAACAGCAACTCGACGACGTGCTGGACATTGATGACGTGCTGGGCAAGCGGATCGTCAGCACGCGGCTGCAGGGCAACCTGACGATCCGCGAAGAGAACGCGATTGCCGCGCTCGAAGTGATGAGCCGATTCGCCGCGAATCCGAAGTGGCTGATCTACCTGCCGCCGACGATGTCGCCGCCGGCCGCCACCCGGCAGCCCGGACTGCTCGAACATCCCACCGAAGCTTTTTCCTACTTCGCCCATGAAGGCGTCGGGCGAGTGGTCTGCGAGGAAAAGCACATGGGTTCGCGCGCCGTTGTGATCGTCTGCCGCAATGAAGACGCCGCGCGAAAGACTTTTGGCCTGGTGAATGAAGGCACCGGAATTGTTTACACGCGCACGGGGCGGCGCTTCTTTGAAGACCCGGCGGTCGAAGCTGAGCTTCTGGGTCGGCTGCGCGCTGCGATTGATGCAGCGGGTTTGTGGGAAGAATTCCTTACCGGGTGGTTCTGTCTTGATTGTGAGCTGATGCCGTGGTCGGCGAAAGCTCAGGAGCTTTTGCGGCAGCAGTACGCGGCGGTCGGAGCGGCTGCGCGTGCGGCGCTGCCTGAAGCAGTCTCGGCATTGCGAATGGCTGCGGATCGCGGCAGCGACGTGACGGCGCTGATCGAACGTTACCGGCAGCGCGCCGCGGATGTGGAGAATTACGTGGCGGCTTATCGGCGCTACTGCTGGCCGGTGAATTCGGTGGCGGATTTGAAACTGGCGCCATTTCACCTGCTCGCGACCGAAGGCGCAGTCCACACCGACAAGGATCACGTCTGGCAGATGGAGATGCTGGCGCGCGTCTGCCGCGCCGATGCCGAACTGCTGCTGGCGACGCCTTACCGTGTGGTTGATCTGAATGATGAAGTCAGCCGGAGTGAAGGCGCCTCGTGGTGGGAAGCTTTGACCGAACGCGGCGGCGAAGGGATGGTCGTGAAACCTTTTGATTTCGTCGTCAAAGGCTCGCGCGGTCTCGCGCAGCCGGCGGTGAAATGCCGCGGGCGCGAATACCTGCGGATCATTTACGGGCCGGAATACACCGCAGGGGAGCATCTGGAGAGGCTGCGCGAGCGCGGGCTGGGGCGCAAACGCTCGCTGGCCTTGCGCGAGTTCGCGCTGGGCGTCGAATCGCTCGAACGATTCGCCCGCCGCGAACCGCTGCGCCGCGTTCACGAATGCGTCTTCGGGGTGCTGGCACTGGAAAGCGAACCGGTTGACCCAAGGTTGTGAATTGAATCTGCGGTAGCGGCGAGCGTGAGTGAGCAGAGACATTGCAACAGGCTCTGTGCAGGATCGCAGCTCGATTACGCTCGCCGTAATCGTACCAGAGTGCCGGCTGCGAGCTGTCCACTCGCCCCCGCCTGTGGTAAATTCACGTCGCTTTCACACGCATTCCCAACTTCATTGCCAACGGAGGAATTTATGATGACGAGGATTCACCGTCTTTTCGGCTGTGCCGTTCTGCTCGTGGTCGCGCTCGCGGTCACGGCCCTGGCACAGACGCCCGCAACCAGGCAGGTCGAAGTCTTCGGCCAGAAGATCAATTACGTCGAAGCCGGTGCCGGGCCGAATGTGATTCTGCTGCACGGGCTCGGCGGGGACACAACCAACTGGGCAATGACTGTCCCGGCGCTCGCGCAGAATTATCATGTCTGGGTGCCGGATCAGATCGGCTTCGGCCAGTCTGACAAGCCGCTGATCAATTACCGCGTGGCCACGCTCGTCGAATTCCTCAACGGCTTCTGCAAAAAAGTCGGGATTGAAAAAGCCTCGCTCGTCGGCAATTCGCTGGGCGGGTGGACGGCGGCGGCCTTTGCCATCGCCTACCCCGATAAGGTGGAAAAGCTCGTGCTGGTGGACGCGGCCGGTTATTCGCCGGAACACTGGGGCGGGCCGAAGCTGGTGCGCGAGCAGATGCTGCGCCTGAATCCGGCGACCCCGTCGGAACTCAGGGAAATGCTGAAGGTGGTCTTTTATAACAAGGCAATGCTGACCGACGCTTTCGCCGAGCAGGCTTTCGCGGCGAAGCTCAGGCGCAACGACGGGTATACGGTCAACCAGTTCATCGAATCAATCCTGCGCGGCGAAGATTATCTTGACGGCAAAACGAAGGGCATCAAGGCCCCGACGCTCGTGGTCTGGGGGCGCGAGGACGCGCTGACGCCGCTCGCAATCGGCGAGGCATTCGCCAAAGACATCCCCGGCGCGCGGACCGAGTACATTGACAAGTGCGGGCATGTGCCGCAGATCGAATGCGCCGCGCCGTTCAATCAGGCGCTGCTCAAATTCCTCGGCGGGGCGGCTTCGACGGCACAGACTCACACGAAGTGACAAGTCATTGCAGCCGGCAAAGCCACTCAAACTGGACATCCCTGAACCCTCTCTGGTTCTCCTGATCGGCGCGTCGGGTTCCGGCAAGTCAACTTTTGCGCGCAAACATTTCAAGCCGACCGAAGTACTGTCATCCGATTTCTTTCGCAGTCTGGTCTCCGACGACGAGAATGATCAGAGTGTCTCCAGAGATGCCTTCAGGGTTCTGCACCTCGTCGCGGCGAAGCGGCTGGCCGCCGGGAAGCTGACGGTGATTGATGCGACAAACGTGCTGCCGGAAGCGCGCAGGCCGCTCGTCAGGCTGGCCCGCAGGTATCACGTGCCGCACGTCGCGATTGTTTTCAACCTGCCGGAAAGGGTTTGTCTGGAGCGTCACCACGCGCGGACTGATCGCGACTTCAGCCCGCAGGTCATCAGCGAACATCATCAGCAACTGTGCCATTCACTGCCGCGGCTGCCGCGCGAGGGCTTCCGGCACGTCTTCACTCTCACTTCACCCGAAGAAGTTGGCGCCGTGACGATTGAACGTGTGCCGTCCGGCGCTTGATAACGCGGATGATTTGCCCGGGGAGGCTGATTCTGTGGCAGAATCAGCCGCAACATCTCTCAGGCGGTCACCGAAAACTCTCGCTTATGAATGATCAACCAACGGATCATCCCGCGGCCCAGGAGCCACCACATCTGGTTCGTCATTTCGGCACGCTTCAGGCGACGGCGCTGAACATGTCGAACATGATCGGAATCGGCCCGTTCATCACGATCCCGCTGCTGATGAGCGCCCTGGGCGGGCCGCAGGCGATGGCCGGGTGGTTCGTGGCCGCACTGATCGTCACCTGCGACGGGATGGTGTGGAGCGAGCTGGGCGCGGCGATGCCCGGTTCGGGCGGGAGCTACGTGTTCCTGCGCGATGCTTTCGGGCGTGAGACTTTCGGCAGGCTGATGGCTTTTCTGTTCATCTGGCAGTTCATCCTGAGCGGCCCGCTCGAAATCGCTTCGGGCTATATTGGCTTTGCCCAGTACCTCCGTTACGTGTGGAATGGGCTGAGTGAAAATCAGGTGAAGCTGATCGCCGCCGCAGTCGGCGGCGTCAACATCGTGTTGCTCTATCGCCGGATCAATCATATTGGCAAAATCACCGTCAGCCTGTGGGTCGGAACTTTGATTACGACCGGCGTCGTGATCGCGACCGGCGCGGTCAACTTTGACCCGAAGCTGGCGTTCGACTTCCCGCCGGGTGATTACAGATTTTCGCTCGGCCTGTTGTTCGGGCTCGGCGCGGCTTCGCAGTTCGGAGTTTACGACTACCTCGGTTATTACGACATCTGCTATCTCGGCGACGAAGTCCGGAACCCCGGCAAAGTTATTCCCCGCTCCGTCATCATCAGCATCATTGCGGTTGCCCTGATCTACTTCGCGACCAACCTTTCGATCATCGGCGTCGTTCACTGGCGCCAGTTCGTCCCGGCGGAACTGACCCGCCCGCTCTCTGATTTCGTCGTCTCAATAATGATGGAAAAGATTTACGGCTCGGGCTTCGCTACGGTCTTTACATTCCTGATTCTATGGACGGCGTTCGGGTCGGTTTTTGCGCTGCTGCTCGGTTATTCGAGGATTCCTTATGCGGCGGCGCGCGACGGCTATTTCTTCGGCATCTTCAGCCGGCTGCATCCGAAGAAAAACTTCCCGCACATTTCGCTCGTCCTGATCGGGATGATTGCCATTGTGTGCAGCTTCTTTCCGCTCGACAAAGTTATTGCCGCCCTGCTGACGACGCGGATTCTCGTGCAATTTATTGGGCAGATTTTTGCCGTCATGCTGCTCAGAAAGCATGCGCCCGGGATGCCCCGGCCTTACCGCATCTGGCTCTATCCGCTGCCGGCGCTGATCGCGCTCGTCGGGTGGGTTTTCATTTTCGCGACCTCAGATCTGTGGCCTGTTCTATTCGGCCTGGGGACGCTCGGGCTGGGCGTCGTGTGCTTTCTGGCATGGTCGTGGCGCGCGCGCAAATGGCCATTTATGGATCAGGCGACAGCGGCCGAATAATGAGACAGCCGCTATCCCATATCGGTTACCCTCCCGACGCAATCGGTCATCAGCCCGGCGAGGGCAATCTCTCCCATCAACTTAAATTCAGAGCCTGCCATTATTTAGTGGGCCGGCCGGGGCGCAGGGTCTGGTGGTACGGGGCTTGCAAAACTGACCGGCGTGCGAGCAATCTTTGAAGCATCCGGTCAGGGATTTTATTCAGACCCGGCGATGAAGCCGGCACTCTTATCCAGCGTGCAAAGATCGTCAAAGGATGGTTTTTCTGCTACCATCACCCCTGACCGTGAGTAATTGCCAATAGCGTCTGAAGCAGAAATGATGTAAGGACCCCTTGCCTGACATCGGGCGCGAAGCCCGGAAAGACAAAGAGGGTTAGCAATGATGAGGTTTATCAGAAATCTGATCGCAGTAATGATGATCAGTCTGACGCTGACAGTCGGCTGCTCTTTCAGCGCGCTGGCTCAGGACAAGGGCAAACGGCCGGAGCAGCCACAGAAGGAAAAAGACAAGGTCAAGGAGAACGACAAGGGAAAGGAACGTGACCAGCGAGGTCGCGATCGCGACAACAGGGGGAAGGACGACCGCAAGAAACCCTGACGCTCAATACCCGAAACCGGAATTTTCAGTTTAATTCTCTCTCCGTACTCTGCTAACCCGCTGTTGGAATCCGACAGCGGGTTCTTTTTTGCCCGGAGAGGGACGGGGGCGAGCCGGCAGATTTTACTGAGGCGGGAAGAACGGCTGAGGCGAGTTAATTCGGTTCGCGTAATAGAGTGCGAGGATGGTTGTGAGGATGAGAATCACAATGAAATATATATAGGTGCGGACCGTGATCTTTGTATCAACGTGCCTCCCCTTGGATATCCAGCCGCGCCATTCACACCCCTTACACCGATAGATCCGGTAGCCGCTCATAACCTTGAACAACTTCTCGCCGAAGGTGCGAGTATGTGACCTGTGAGCTTCAGCACCACATACGGGGCAGATCATAGTAATGTCTCCTCTCAGTTGGGGGAAAACTGCACGAGGTCCGTCTGACTACTGCTGATCGCCCTCAAACGGCTGCGGCGATGGCGGAGGTTTTACTTCCCGGCGAAAGAGCTGTTTCCGTCAAGCCCGCAGATCAGGCCGAAACCCTGGCCCGGTCTGCGAATCCCGGTAATAAAGTACAGGATCACGTGCCGATTGTGAAAGCCTCGGCCCGGACAGTTCGCCGGCGCTATCAGGTCAGACTGCTTTTCAGGTGTGGCAGCGGGAGGTGAATCCGAAGAAGCGCCCCGGAGGGGTGTGCGGGAATCAGAAACCCGGCAAACAGGGTCAGTCGCAGGGTGTCTTTGGATTCCTGCAGGAGGCAGGTGAAGTCAGTCGAGTAGTTCGGGGCCAGAGCCCCCAGGCTACTCGAATCGGATGCTCATCTTCCTTGGGCTTACACCGAGGCTGCGCAGATCCTCAAGGATGTTATCAGGGATCTTGAAACTCGAGATCAGCACTTCATTGACGCCGTGCTGGCGGATGACGTCGGGCATTTCGCCGACGTCGAAAATCCGGTAGCCGTGAATGACCTTGCCCCTCTTGCGGTAGTCATCGTCAACGAACCCGACCGGACGGTAGCGGTGATCCGGATTGTTGAGGATTTCGCGGATCAGCATCTCCCCGCTGTCGCCGGCCCCGTAAATCAGCACGGGACGGGCATCGGGGTGGAATTTCGCGCGCCCTTCGACGAGCGTCCGCATCAGCCGGAATGACAACCGGGTAAGGGCCATCAGGCAGAGCAGCAGCACCCCGTTGAGAATCGAGGCGCCGCGCGAAGGGCCGCGAAAATGGTACAGCACCAGCACGACGACGGCGCTGAAGGAGGTCGCCAGCGCGACTGATTTCGCAATCGTCACCAGATCGGAAATCCCCGTGTAACGCCACATCCCGCGGTAGACGCCGCCCACGAGCAGGAACGGCATCTGCAGCACGATCACCAGCGGCAAGGTCTTCATCACCACCTCAAGCTGTTCCTTCGGCAGGTTGCCGTCGAACCGCAGCAGGTATGCGCCGTAATAGGCCATCACGACCAGCACGGCGTCCAGCAGCACTTCAAAAATGCGCCGCTTGTATGAAAAATCCCAGAGGCCCCTGATGATCGCGTTGCCCGCCGGCTGCGCGCCCTCTTCGTAAACGCGCACCATCCCCAGATACATGCCGACGAACAGCACGATCAGCGCAAAGCCCGGGATCACGAGCAGGATGACTTCGAGGTTGAGCCACCTCACCATGAGCGCCAGCGATCCTGAGACCGCGGCGAACAGGTAGAGCATCATCACCGCGCGCCGCTCCGACATGCCCAAAGCCACCAGCCGGTGCGAGGTGTGATCCCGCCCGCCCTGCGAGACCGACCGGCCGGCCAGCTTCCGTGTCACCGTCACCAGACAGGTGTCCAGAATCGGGATCATCAGGATCAGCACCGGGGTAAACAGCACCGCCGTCAGGTTGCGCGTGCGCCCGTAATCACTGAGCAGCGCCGTGCCGCCCAGTGCGAACCCCAGGAAGGTCGAGCCGCAATCCCCCATGAAGATCGAGGCCGGATTGAAATTGAAGACCAGAAACCCGAGGCACGCCCCGCCGAGCAGCGCCGGGATGATCGCGGCGTCCGGCTGCCCGCTCATCAGGAACGTGACCAGCAGAAAGACGCACGAGATCAGCGAAATGCCCCCGGCCAGACCGTCCATGTTGTCGAGCAGGTTGATCGCGTTCGTGATGCCGGTGAGCCAGAAGATCGTGATCAGGTCATTGACGATTTCGTAGCCCGTCCACGGCAGTTTCAGGCCGCTGTAGACCACCATCGCCGCGAGCATCAGCTGCGCCACCAGCCGGATGTAAGGCTTGAGCGGCCTGAGGTCGTCAATGAGTCCGATGACGAAAAGCGCCGCGCTCGCCCCCAGCACCGGCAGCGCGTTGCTGGTCTTCGGCGCGAAGACGAGCCAGCCGAGCGTGAACGCCGAATAAATCGCCACGCCGCCCAGCATGGCCGTCGGCTTCTGGTGCCAGCGGTCCGTCCTGGGTTTGGCGACCGCGCCGAGGCGGTGCGCGAGCGCACGCACCGCCAGCGTCAGCGCCAGGCCGAGCAGAAAAGTGAAAAGACTTCCGATGATCAGTTGCATGTCAATTGACTACTCAGGGCAGGGCTAACAGCGGGGGCTTCACTGATCTTTATTCAATCGGGGAGCTTCACAAGGAAACGGAAAGGGTCGCCATCGTCGCCAGCTTCTCCTTCTGGTACGCGATGACGCTCCTGAGAATTTCATCGAGCGAGACTTTCGGCTCGTAACCGATCAGCCGGTTGATCTTCGTGATGTCCGGCACGCGCCGGTGCATGTCTTCGAAGCCTTCTTCGTATGCTTCTTCGTAGGGCACAAAGACGGTGTTCGACGCGGATTCTGTCAGATGTCTGATCCTTTCCGCAAGCTGTAAAATCGTGACTTCGTGGCAGCTGCCGATGTTGTAAACCTCGCCGACCGCCTCCGGGTGAACGATCAGCTTCATGAGCGCGCCGACCACGTCATTGACGTGCGTGAAGCAGCGGCTCTGCGAGCCGTCGCCGTAGACCGTGATGTCTTTGCCCTGCAGGGCCTGCCGCACGAAATTCGGGATCACCATCCCGTACTGCCCCGTCTGCCGCGGCCCGACCGTATTGAAGAGGCGCACGACGACCGTCGGCACCTTCTTCTCTTTCCAGTAAGCGATCGCCAGGAACTCATCAATCGCCTTCGAGCAGGCGTAGCTCCACCGCCCCTTACTCGTCGCGCCCATCACCAGGTCATCATCCTCGCGGAACGGGATCTGTTCGCGCTTGCCGTAAACTTCCGAGGTCGAAGCCACCAGCACCCGCTTGCGCTTTTTGGCGGCGATGTTGAGGACGACTTCCGTGCCGCGCACGTTGGTTTCAATCGTCCTGACCGGGCTCTCGACGATCAGCTTGACCCCGACGGCGGCGGCCATGTGATAGACCATGTCGCTCCAGTCAATCATCTCGGCCGTCAGCTGATAATTGGTGACCGTGTCGAGGTGGTACTGGAACTTCGGGTTGGTTTTGATGTGCTGGACGTTCTCAATCGAACCGGTCGAAAGGTCGTCAATGATGCAGACCTCGTCGCCGCGTTCCAGATGTTTTTCCGCCAGGTGTGAGCCGATAAAGCCGGCCCCACCGGTGATCAGTACTTTCATTGTTTCAACTCTCCTTATTGAGTGGTGGATAAAAGCAGTCACCGCCGCAATCAGCGGTCATCCGCGTTCATCGGTGGCCGCCACCAGATTCGTGGCATTTCTCTCTACCTGCACTTTTTCAATCCCGAGCAGTTCGCGATACAGTTCGGTCATATTACTGACGAGCCGCTGTCTTGAGAGGCGCGACCTGACGAAGTTCTTCCCGCGCCCGCCCATCTCGCGGCGCAATTCGGGCCGCCCGACCAGAAACTTCATGGCGCGCGCGTAAGTGTCGGCGTCGCCGCGCGGCGCGGTCACGCCGTGATCCCAGATGAAAAACCCGTCGCGCGATTCGCGGCGCTCACCCATCAGGTCAACCACCCCGCCGACTTCCGTCGAGACCGCCGCGCGCCCGGCACCCATCCCTTCGATCAGCGTCAGCGGCGTCCCCTCGTTGAGCGAAGTGAGCGCCACCACGTCAAGCTCCCCATAAAGCGCCGTCGCATCTTCGCGGAAGCCGGTGAAGATGACCCGGTCAGCGATGCCCAGAGCGCTCGCCTGCGCCTCAAGCTCTTCCTGCAAATGCCCGCCGCCGATGACGGCGAACCGGGCGCGCACGCCTTCACTGATCAGCTTTGCCGCGGCATTCAGAAACATCGCGTGATTCTTCACTTCACACAGCCGCCCGACAATCCCGACCAGCACTTCATCATCGGCCACGCCGTACTGCCGCCGCAGCAGCCCTCGTTTTTCGACGACCTCATCAAAATCAATCCCCAGCGGGATCACGCGGAACTGCCCTGCCTGCCCGACGCCGAACGTCTCGTTGATCTCGCGGCGCTGCTGATCGCTGATCGTAATGATCCGGTCGGTGCAGAGCCGCGCCAGTACGCGCTCGATGAAAATAAAAAGGCGCGTCTTGAGCGCGCCGAAGTAGCTGTGAAAAGTGTGCCCGTGAAAGGTGTGGACGATTTTGCAATCCCGCGGTCGCAGCCACAGCGCCGACGGCGTCATCCATTTATAAATCGTCGCCGCCACGCGGCCCGCCGCCCCGGCTTTGGACTTGTGCGTGTGGATGATCTGCGGCCTCAGCCGGAAAAACATCCGCACCAGCTTCGCAATCACCAGCACATCCCGCGGCCCCAGTTCGCGGCTCATCTCTTTGATGACGATGGGCTCGACCCCGGCCGCGTGCGCGAAGTACCCCATATCGCCTTCGCCCGGCGGAACGACCCCGGTAATCAGCACCGTCTCGAACTCATCGCCCGACAGCCCGCTCGACAGCCACGTCACGTGTTTGGCCGGGCCGCCGATGTTGAGACGATCAATGATCCGAACGACTCTGGTCTTCACTCCTTTTCCCGAATCTTTCATGAAGCCAGCGCCACGGCCTGCGGGACGGCACCTTCCCCGGCAGACCCCGCGGCGACAAACTCACGTTGCCACAATTCCAGCATCAACAGATTCCACAAGCGAAATGAATGATCCGTCTGACTCTTCAGATGCTGACTGACCAGTCGCTCAACCTCCTCAGCCCTGAAGTATTCGCGGACGCGACTGTCCTGAGCAATCAGCGAATCGCAGAGCAGCTCCCGCAACGGCCCGCGGAACCACTGCCCGACCGGCACGCCGAATCCCATCTTGGGGCGGTTGACGTTCTCCGGCGGCAGCAGATCAGGGAAGGCGCGTTTGAGCAGATACTTCGCTTCCTTCCCGCGCAACTTGAGACTGACTGGCAGGCGCGCGGCGAATTCCATGACCTCGTGATCGAGGAAAGGCGAACGCGCTTCGAGGCTGTTCGCCATCGAAGTGATGTCCACCTTGACCAACAGGTCGAATGGCAGATAAGACTGCACATCCACCGCCATCGCCGCATCCACCGGATCAAGCCCGCCCGTGCCGGCGAACAATGACTCCATCCACTCGCCCGGCCTCTCACGATCAAACAATTCGCTCAACTCCTCGCGATAAAGATTCCGTTTCGCCCTCTCGCTGAAGTTTCCGTTTGAGGTCCCCACCCAGGCTTCGTAGCGCTCCGCCATCGGCTGCGCGGCAACTGAGAGGAACCGTTTCACCCTCCGCAGACGATTTTTCGGCCCGAGCGAATCAGGGAGCAGCCCGCCCAGAGCCTTCGCCGACCACGCGCTGCCCGGAATGCTCCGAACGCGCTCTGCAATCCGATTGGCCAGGTAACGCTCATAGCCCGCAAAGCTCTCATCCCCGCCGTCGCCGTTCAGCGCGACGGTGACGTTCGCCCGCGTCAGTTGCGACACGTAAAAAGTCGGGATCGCCGAAGAGTCCGCGTAAGGCTCCCCGTAATGCCTGACCAGCCGGGGCAGGATCGCCAGCGCGTCCGGCTCGACGATGAATTCCTGATGATCGGTCGCCCAGAGTCTCGCGACCCGCCGCGCGTGTTCCGTTTCGTTGTACGCCGCTTCCCTGAAGCCAATCGAAAAGGTTTTGACCGGGCGATCCGACAGCTTCGCCATCAGCCCGACCACGATGCTCGAATCAATCCCGCCCGAAAGGAAAGCGCCCAGCGGCACGTCGCTGATCATCCGCAGCCGCACGGCTTCGGTCAGTTTCTCGCGCAGGGTCTCGACGGCTTCTTCTTCGCTGATCTGTAATTTCGGCTCGTATTCAAGCTTCCAGTAACGCTCGACCCGCGCGACCGGCCCGTCTGGAGTCCAGTCCACCGTCATCCAGTGCGCGGGCGGCAGCTTTGATATGCCCTTGAACCCGGTCAGCGGCGCGGGGATATACCCCCACGAGAGGTAAGCATCAATCGCCGCCAGATTCACCTCACGCGGCACGTCCGCGTCAGCCAGCAACCCCTGCAACTCCGAAGCAAATAAAAACCGCTCCCCCACCTGAGTGTAAAAGAGCGGCTTCTTGCCGACCCGATCCCGCGCCAGAAACAACCGCCGTCGCCGCCGATCCCAGAGGCCGAAGGCGAACATTCCGCGCAACCGCTTCACGCAGTCAGTCCCCCACTGCTCCCAGGCGTGAACGATGACCTCGGTATCGGTGCGCGTGCGGAAACGGTAGCCGAGCTGTTCCAGCTCGGCGCGCAACGCCTGAAAGTTGTAGATTTCACCGTTGAAGGTGATCCGGACCGAGCCGTCATCATTCGAGAGCGGCTGCCTGCCCGCTTCCGAAAGATCAATGATCGCAAGGCGGCGGTGGCCGAGCGCGCAGACCTCATCTGCCCACACGCCCCACGCGTCCGGGCCGCGATGTTTTTGCGCCTCGACGAGGGGCAGGATTCTGTCTTTCTCATTCGCGCCCGAAAGCGCTCCGGCAATCCCGCACATATATGTTCAGGTAACTTTCTCGCAACGGGTTCGACTGGTCATACTCAACCCAGTTCGAATACCTCACGCTCGTGTGGCGCGAAGCGGCGGATGAAACTGTTGTCCTTCATCCGGACGCCTTGTCCGCCGTACCAGGGGCGGACCTGTGTCAGCTGACGGCCAGCCAGCTTCTGCATCTCGAAATTCGTCGTCACCACTTCCGGCCCGGCGTTACAGGCCACCAGATAAAGCCTGTCGCGCAACGCCCACACCGCATAATGCACACGGATGCCGCTCGTCCCCACGCTGATCCAGCGCGCCGCGTCATCGGTCATGATGTCGTGCAAGCGCACCAGTTCTTCCCTGAGCGACCCCATTCGTTCCCAGAGCGACGGGTTCATGGGCTTGTATTTCCAGTAAAGCAGCAGCCTCGCCCCGCGAATCAGCGCGAGGTAACTCATCGCCACGGCCTCATCGGGCGCAGGCTCGCGAGGCTGAATCCAGTAACCGCCCCAGAGCTGCAGCCAGAAAGCGACGGGTTTGCCCGAGGGGTAACAGTCATGGTTCATCGCCCGCGCCAGATCGGCGATTCGCTTGACCGCATTCTGGTAATGACCTATCGGGTAGCAGTCTGTCGAGCCGATGTCCGTCGCATCGAGCGGGCCGTACCCACCTTTGCCCTGCTCCCAGGAAACCTCGTTGACCATCACGGGCCGGCGCGGGTCTGTCTGTCTGGCCAGTTCATAAAGACCGCGGATCTGCTCCGGGCGCCTCCCGTTCCTCTGGCCCCACCAGAGTGACGGCTCATCCAGAAAGATCCAGCCTCGAATCGCCGGATGATTTTTCAGGCCTTGCATGCAGCGAACCATCAGCCGCGACAACTGCTCAACAGGCTGACTGGTGTCATAGGAAAAGATCGGAATGACCGCCAGTCGCCGCTCGGATGCCGCATCCAGACGCTGGCGGACGCGGGCCATCCTGGTGGATTCCCCGTTCTCATCGCTCAGGTTCAAAGGAAAGACGACGGTATTGAACCCTCCGGCAGCGATGTCATCGAACTGCCGGTCAGGCGCCGAACCGTTTTCATCTTCAACCGCAATCCCGAAGACCAGCGCGGGCTTGTGATCAATCGTCAGGCAGCGGTGGACGCGATTGATCCTGACCTCCGGCCCGCCTGTCACAGTTCCCTTCTGCCCGCCTTCCGACCGTGCCGGTGGTTCGTCCGCATTCACGCCACTCGCCACCGCCACGTCAGACATCAGTGTCTGTTCGTCCTCTTTTTCCCAGGGCAGAGCGGCAATCGGATGGTCATCAATCAGAGCCTGGCTGAATGCGGTGGGCGTGTTCCCCCGTTCCAGCTGCGGCGCGGCGACCCACAGCCTGCCCGATTGCGGCCACGAAATTCTAACCAGCAGCTTCGCGAAAATATCCGTCGGCTCGGCCGACGCGTCGCCGCTTGAGAGAGAGTACCGCTGCCATTCTCTGCCGACCCGGACTTCCCTGCGGTCCCGGTAGTTGATCTGAAGCGTGACGCGGGCATCATCGGACTCGCTCTTCAGGTAAACGGAGAACGTAAAGGGTTGCCGGACGTTGACGACGATGTCGTGCGCCACGTTGTATGACTCAAACGGCATGGCGTAAGCCGGATCGGGATTATTCAACTGCACGCTGCGGATTCCCGGCAGCGGCGCGGCGTCCGAAACCCGCAGCAGGTCGCGCGCGTCGGCTACCCATGCGGCGGCCGGCGTCCCCCAGTAATCAGGCAGGTTCGGCGTCGTACACTTGCTGAAATCGGCATTGCGCAGGTAGTTGGCCGGCGGGCTCAGGAGCTTCAGCCGAATCATCACACGCCGCGCGACCCACCGGTAATGCCAGGCGGCGAGCGAAGAGGCCGCCAGCACTGTCACGCCCGTTCCGCCGAAATACCTTAAGAATTTTCGCCGGTTCATCGCAGTCCGATTACGCCAGTGCCGCTTCCCCGTTTGATGGAATCATTCTCGTGATACTCACTGCCGCGAACGGGATCAGCGCGACCCAGAGCGGCACGCGGAAGCGAATCTCGCCGGTGATGGTGAAATGAATCAGCAGATTGCCGAGCAGAAAGACGAACAGCGGCCAGGCCCGCGCCCTCTCGGGCCACGCCGCAATCAGTCCGCAGACCGACAGACCGAGCAGTGCCGGGTAGAGAGTCCATGCCAGCAACCGGTTGCGCCACGAACTGTGACTGAAGGTCGGTCGCCACATATTCCAGAGCTTGTGAAAACCGCGCTCCACCCAGAGCCCCGGATGCGCAATGATGTGATTGATCGCGGCCTGGCGGTAAATCCGGTTGGCCTCAATCTCTGATTTCCCGGCGGCCTCAGCAAGGCCGGGGAACATCGCGGTGTAACCGCCGTAACGAATGAAGTCGGGACTTTCCCGGCGGTCATAACCGGGATTATTCCCCAGCCAGAAGACGTGCCCGCCTTCAGTCGAAGCCAGCGTGAATTGCCCGACCGCCACGCTGTTGCGAATCCCCCACGGGAGCATAACGACGACGCACCCCGCCACAAACAATGCCGCGTTCAGCGTATCCCTGGACTGACGATTCCAGACCGCGATGCCGGCCATCATCAGTGCTATGACTGCCACCACTCCGAGCGCATTGGGTCGCACCAGCGCCGCCAGTCCGAAGAGCGCCCCGGCCAGCGCCATCATTGCCCGACGGGATGAATCCGGGGTTGAATCGAGCGCCGCCAGCAGCGCGTAAATCGCCGAAGCCACGAGGAAGAAATAGAGCGGTTCGGTCAACAGCTGTCCCGATGTCCACAGCACCAGTTCGTAGTAACCCGCCGCGATCAGGCCCGCAACCACTCCGGCACTGCGCGAAAACAGGAGCGCCGTGCTGCGCGCAATCCAGACACAGGCCAGCGCGCTGAGCCCGCTCTGAATCAGGCTGGCGATTTCGGAGTTTCGGCCAAAGAGGTAAAAGCACGCGCTCAGGAAAAGCGGATACCCGGGCATGACAAAAGCGGTCGGCCCCGATCCGTCGGCCAGCCCGCGCCCGGCCAGCAGGCTGTCGGCCAGTCGCAGGTACAACCCGGCATCGCCCGATTTGAAATCACCCGAAACGATACCCCAGCGATACTGCGCCAGCACGTATCCGGCGCGCAGCAGCAACGCGACCGCGAAGATCAGCAGTTGCGAATTCAGCGTGAGGGAATTTGCCCGGGGATTCGCCCGATAACTCCGCGCCTCGGAGCCGCCGGCAACCACATCATTCAGATTTACGCAATCAATCGCGGCCAACGTGAAGGCACTCAATCTGTGAAGCGATATTTGAAGAGGCAGTAAAGAGATTTCACCCCGTCGCGCCAGCGGATTTTCTTTCCCTCGTCCCGGGTGCGCGGGCAGTAAGAGATCGGGACTTCGGTGATGCGAAATCCGGCGCGCACGATCCGCGCTGTGATCTCCGGCTCGAATTCAAAGCCCCGCGAGCGCAACCTGACCCGCTGGGCGACTTCCGACCTGAAGACTTTGTAAGCCGTCTCCATATCGGTCAGCCGGGTGCCGTAAAGAAGGTTGGTCACGCCGGTCAGCAGTCTGTTGGCCGCGCGACGCGGGAAGTTCGTCCCTGATCCCGGGCGCAGAAAGCGGGAGCCATAAACAACTGCGGCGCCTCCCGAGAGAATCGGCTGCAACAGCCGGCAGTATTCCTCCGGGTTCAATTCCAGATCGGCATCCTGAATCAGAACGATGTCACCGGAAGCCATAGTCAGCCCCTGACGAATCGCGGCCCCTTTGCCGCGATTGACCGGCGAGACGTGAACTTTAGTAACCCTCGTCCCAAGCTCGTGCAGGACCACTGCCGTCCCATCAGTTGATCCGTCATCCACCACGACCACTTCCCTGGCAATCGGCAGTTCGACCGCCAGCACGCGCCGGATGACTTCGCCGACGGTTGATTGCTCATTGTAAACGGGGATGATGACAGAGAGCAGCTGGCAGCGTTCTGCCGCCAGGGGCCTGGCATCCGTGACTGATTCGGTGACGGCACTGTCTGCTCTCGCCGCTGCCCCGCGAACTGTCGGAAGGGTTGTCAGTGAAGAGGTTTCGATCTTCAGTTACCTCGGGTGACCTGCTCAGGCCGGTTGATGCGTTTTGATGGCAGGTTTTCCCTCTTTACTATCAATCGAAACTGCTACGGCAGATCCGGGCGAAGCCGCCGCTGCGGCAGCCTCAGCCTTCTGAATATTCGAGATATGAACCCACCCTCTGCGCCGCAACCCGACCCGCACCAGCGCCCTCAATCCTTTCAAGGTAACCAGCGTGATTGCGAGCAGGAACCAGAATGATGCCAGCAGCGCATGCGGATTTTCAGACCAGTAAGTAAATGGCCCCATCTCCAGTTTGACCCGCGAAACAAGCCAGTTGATGTGCAGGCGGCGCAGGTTCAGGGTGTAATAATCATCGTATTCGGGCCGGAGGATCACTTTATCCAAAGGTTCAAGATCCGCAATTGCGGGTGGGTTCTGGCAATCAACAATTGCGGTATTCCCGGGGGCGATCTCTGCTTCGGCGACGACGTGCAGTTTCTGCCCATACAGGTTGATCCGCTGCGCGCGGATGCCCACGGCGTCGGCCAGATTGATGAAGGTGCGCGTGACCTCGCCGCAATACCCTTTGCCGGAGCGGAGCGTCTCTGCCGCGGAGGCCCGCAGGAAAGGCCGCTCCTTGTCAGGCGCTCCATCAAAGGAAACGCTCGCCCGCAGGTAGTCGCGTAATGCGATGATCTTTGACCTGCTGTCAGTGGCTTGTGCTTTCGCCACGACTGACCGGGCCACCTGACTGATGTAGCGAGTGTCGAGGTACTGCCGGACCGCTTCAAAAGCTCCCAGGGCCAGACACACAGCAGTGAGTGCGTAAAACAAGGGCTTATAATTACGACTCGATCTTTTACCCATCATTGTTTCCTTACTTCCTCAGCCTCTCGAATTTCTGATTGGCCGCCATGAAGGGCTTACTAATAATGATTATTGGGGCAAATTGTGATGGTGAGGGACGCGACACTGTCTTTGTCCCGCTTTGAAAACATTGGTACAGTACCGGGGCGTGAGCGACCGGTTACTTCAGCCGGACAGCCGGCCCGGCTACCTGACCAGACGGCGTGATGAAAGTTCGGCGGTGGCCTGCATGACATGATCTGCCGCGTTCTGCCTGCGCACCCAGTCAAGCAGCTCCTGCATTCCCTGTTCGAGAGTGACCTTCGGTTCGTAACCCAGCAGCGTCCGCGCGCGAGTGATGTCGGCCACGCAATGACGGATGTCCCCTTCACGGTATTTGCCGACGATCTCGGGCGTGATCTTTTTGCCCAGGCCCTGTGACAGGATCTCGCCGACGCGCCTGACTGAGAGCGGCCTGCCGGTGGCGACGTTGATCGGCTGGAAATCGGCCCGGTCCGTTTCCAGCGCCAGCAGGTTCGCCTGCACGATGTCGCTGACGTGAACAAAGTCGCGGGTCTGCTCGCCGTCCTCAAAGATCACCGGCGGCTGATCGTTCAGCAGCCGCGCCGAGAAGATCGCACAGATTCCCGTGTAGGGATTCGACAGCGCCTGGCGCGGGCCGTAGGCGTTGAAGTAACGCAAGGCGACCGTCGGGATGCCGTAAGCGCGCCCGACCACCAGACAGAGTTGTTCCTGATCCTGCTTGGTGATGGCATACACTGAAGTCGGATAGATCGGCTTGTCTTCGCTCGTGCCAATTGGCTTGAGCAGTGTTCCGGTGCGCGGGCAGACCACTTCCCACTGGTGCGCCTCAAGCTGCTCCGTAGTCCGCAGCTTCGGGTAGACGACCTCGCCGCTTTCAGATCGGTAAGCGCCTTCACCGTAAATTGACATCGAAGAGGCGACGATCAGTTTGCGGATGCGCGCGCGGCGTTCGACGACGGCTTCCAGCAGCACGGAAGTCCCGAAGGTGTTGGCCCCGACGTAACGCTGCATCTCGTACATTGACTGGCCGACGCCGACTTCAGCGGCCTGGTGATAGACCACGTCAATGCCTTCGAGCGCCGCGGCGACGGCTTTCGGGTCGCAGACATCGCCCTGGATGAATTCGGCTTTCGGGTTCAGATATTCTGGCCTGCCGGTGATATGAACCTGGGCGACCAGTTTATCCAGTACCCTCACGCGGTGCCCTTTCGCAATCAGGGCGTCAACCAGATGCGACCCGATGAAGCCGGCCCCGCCAGTCACCAGAATGTTCAGCTCTGCCATGAAACTATTCTCCTCACAGATTATTGGTTACAGGTTCATTGCTGCCGGCGGGGCATGCGGCAGTGACCGATTCAAAAATTCGCAATACCCGCGGGGCCTGCGAAATCGCCGAGTAACCGGCCTCGACGGTCGCGCGCCCGGTTCGCCCGATCCGCTCCCTCAACTCAGCCGAACAGAGCAGCTGCGACAGCTTCTCAACCCACTCGTCTTCGGTCGCGGCCAGCATTCCGTTCTCGCCGTCGCGGATAATTTCCGAGTTGACACCGACCGGAGAACAGATCGTCGGGATGCCCAGCGCCATATACTGCAAAGCCTTCAATCCGCATTTGCCCTTGCTCCAGCGATCATCCGGCAGCGGCATAACACCGATGTTGATGGGCTTGAGGTCAGCAATCTCCGACTGCGAGCGCCACGGCATGGCCTCTACGTCAACGCCTTCCAGCCCGTAATTCGGCGTGCCGATCACACGCAGCCTGAAGCGCTCCCTACGGGCCAGTTTCTGCAGCGCCCCGCGCAGAGTGTTGAGGTGCGCGACCGTGCTGTGGCTGCCGCTCCAGCCGATGACCGGAACGCCGTCGGCCTCCCACGAATCAGCCATCTGATATTTTTCCGTATCAATCGTGGTCGGGATGACGGTCACGTTGTCATTGACCTGGCGGGCGTATGCGGCCAGATGCGGGTTGCCGGCCATCACGTGGTCGGCAATCCGGCAGACCGCGCGCGTCTTGCTCGGCCCGAATTTGAGCAGGCTCAGGTAGCCGTTGGTGGGACTCTTGTAAGGCACGTAGACCGCGTCGTCGAAATCAAAGATGAGCGGCACCCCGGCGCGCTTCGCCCATTGTTCGAAGATAGCCGGGCCGAGCAGCGCGGCTTCGCGGAAAACATAAACCAGATCGAAATCGCGCACCCGGCGCAGCACTGTCATTCGCCGCCCCATCGCGCGCGTGACCAGCCGCAGTTTGTCAAAAGTGCCGCCTGATTTGTAAATCGTCGAGTGCAGTTCGTCGTCTTCAAAGGCGGCCCAGGTGATCTCCACGCCGGCCTTGCGGAGCAACGGCTCCCACTGCTCTATCCTGAAGCGTTGCCCCGGCGAGGTGTCATAGACTGCCGGCACTAAAGCAAGTAATTTCATAATTCGTCAGGCGATCCCGCTGTGACCCAATCTAAAAGTTTTCAGGGCCGGGTGAAAGATCGAAGTTGCCAGGGTGTTAATTCCCACTCTGAACCGGCTGAGGCGCGACCGGCATCCGCCCCTGCATCCTCACCTGCGGGCGGCGCCGGGTCAGAAGTTTCCGAATGGCGCGGCGCTCCAGACCGATGGAGGCAAAAATAAACAGCCACGGCAGAAGCTGCGCCCGCTGGCGGTACGCGAGGCCGACGTTGCCGAACATCACGCTGTAGAGCAACCCGAGCCCCATGATGAAAAACAGCAGCGGCTGGATTTCAGTGAAGCGGTTGCGGATCGCATACCAGAACCCTGGGACAACCCCGAAAAAGAAGAGCCACCACCAGACGATCAGTTCCGGCAGCGTCATAAACATGCGCAGGCTCGCCCCCCCGAGCTGCCACGGGAAAGGCGCCAGCATCAGGTGTGCGGCCCCGAACAACGTCGCCCCCACGAACCCCGTCGGCGATTTCATATCGAAGTTTGATTTCACGGCGGACCCTGACCCGCTACCGGTCGTGACGTCATTCCGGAATCTCTGAATCCGCTCGACGTCGAATTTCTCGAATTCGGCTTCGTGCTGAACCAGGACGCCGGACGTGGCCAGCAGGGGAATCACCAGTGAGATAATCAGCACGGCTGATGCAAGCGTGGTTCTCCTCCTGCTGATCTGCGGCAGGAGCAGGGTCAGCAGCACCGCGGCCCCGGCGACGTAGGCGGCATAAAAGCGGAACGGGATAACCAGGATGATTGCCGCCGCACAAAGCGCGAGGTGGCGAATCGAAAACCCGGAGAGCTTTAATCGCACGCACCCGTAAAGCGCCACCGTCTCCAGCAGAATCACGATCGGCTCCTTCAGCGTCTGGGCAGACCAGATGATCATTGAAGGGAACAGACAGGTCCACCACGCCACGCGCCGAGCCGATTGCTGAGACAAAAAGCTGAGCGCGATCCGATAGGCAAAGATCACCGTCAGCGCGCCGAAGAAACAGTTCAGGGCCGCCGCCGGCAGGCGGGCCGGGGCGTCCGTGATAAAAAAGAGCGTCCCCACCAGGAATCTGTAGCCCTGGTGATGCCCGACATACGCATCGCCGAGGAGCAGCGGCAAATCGAACAGGCTGACATCCTTCTTCGCCCAGCTTTGTGCGACAGTCACTCCCTGCACCCAGCCGCTGGCATCCTCATCCTTGATCACAGTCACCAGACCGAATTGATAGATCACGATGGCAACGAAGAAACGCAGCGCTATTGAGATCACAAACAACCTGATCTGAAATCGCAGATCCTGGCGATGCTGGCGTGTCGCAAAAAGGATCAGGCTGCCGAAAAACATCAGCAGCAAAGTAATTGCCAGACCGGAAAATAAATCAGGGTCATTCATCGTGTGCCTCGTTAATCGCCAATCTCAAATGGAATCTGTTTCTGTCTGGCTGACCAGATATTATTCGCTTTCAGACAGCAGAGACTGCCTTCGCGCTCACATCCGAATTCTTTCTGGAGCTGTACCTCTGCAATCTCCTCAGCGGCAGCGCAGCCATATATGACAATGACTCCGGATGTGTCAGCACCGCCTTGATTGCCCATTTGCCGAATTCCGCCAGGCGCCCGACACGGAAGGCGCCGCCAGCCAGCATCGTATAGAAATGTGCGTGAATCCGCCTCTTCTGTTTCCGAATGTACGGTGGCAGGTTCGGATCAGTGAACAGGCGCTCAAGCACCAGATGACCCGGCTTGATGTGAATATCCAGATTGCGGCTGCGATTCCCCGGATGGACCCGGTACAGAGAGAGCGGCTCCTCAATGCTCACCAGATTGCAATAACGCGCCACCTTGATCGCCATGTCCCATTCTTCGAGGATTTCCAGTTCGGTATCGAAGTACCCCATCTCCTCAAACTTATGCCGCGCAATAATGAGCGTGGACATGTTGTTGGGCATGTTCTGGAAAAGCAGTGTCTCCAGCAAAGCGTCCTGTGACGGGAAGCAGGGCCGCACGCTCAGCGTCCCCAGTGAATCATCAACGAAGATCGCGCCAGCCTGTACGGCGAACACATTGTTCTCACCTTCCAGCACGGCCAGTTGCCGCTCCAGCTTGTGCGGCAGCCACAGATCATCCGCATCCAGCAGCGCGACATACTTGCCGGTCGCGCCCTTGATACCTGTGTTCCTGGCGGCGGCAACCCCTCCGTTAGCCTGCGAGATAACCCTGATCCGCTCATCCACAATTGAGCGAGCCACAGCCAAGGTGTCATCTTTGGAACCATCATCAACGATGATGATTTCAAAGTCCTGCACAGTCTGTGCCTGCACGCTGCGGACTGTCGCTTCCAGCGTCCGGGCAGCGTTGTAAGCCGGAATTACAACCGAGACCAGAGGTGCAGTCATCGCTTGAAACATCCTTCCTTGAACTGACAATTCCGAACTACGATGTTACTGGGCCCGGAAACAGCAACCGTTTCAGCCAGCGCCCGGGCATTCCCATCGGCCTGACGATGTTGGGTGGGTAAAGACTCAGGCCCCGCCCGACACACCGCACGCTGTCTTTGAGCCGCCCGGCGTGCAGGTGGCAGCCGGCAAGGATCATCCAGTGATTGCTGTAAACGCGATCCTTCAGCCGCACATACTTCTCCGGCGGGTCGCTGCTGAAAAATTTGTTGAGTACCGCGAACGTATCGCGCTCAACGAGCGCCGGGTCAGAACTCATACTGCCGGGTGAAACCCTGTAACGGACCAGAGGCTCCGCGACCGGGGCGAATCTGGTCAGGAGGCTCAGCCGCAGCCAGTATTCCCAGTCGGCACAAGTGCTGAACGTCGGATCAAAAACACCTGCACTCTCGACAACCTCGCGCCGGACCATCGCCGACGAACAGGAGCCGGAAACCACACAGGAGTAGAGCAGCAGGGCTTCGCAAAAATCCGGGTAGTCACGCGCGATGGTTTCTCCCACCGGCTTGTCATTTGGATCTATCCGTTGTACACCGGCGAAGCACAAGCCGGTTTCGGGGCGGCTGTCGAGCAAAGCCACCTGTTTCTCAAGCTTGGTCGGCTCCCACAGGTCATCAGCGTCGTGGAAAGCCAGATACCGTCCACTGGCCTTGGCGACCCCGGTATTCCTCGCGCGCGAGACGCCACCATTAGGCTGTTGAATGCAGGAAACCCGTGGCCCGTATGATTGCACCAGCGCAGCGGTCTGATCCTTCGAGCCGTCGTCAACCACGATTACTTCAAAATCGCGGTACGTCTGGCTGAGGATGGCGTCGAGCGTCTTCCTGATAAAGCGCTCGGCGTTGTAAGCTGGGACTATGATACTAACCTGAGGCATCACACTTTTCGCTCACGAGTCTGGCAACCCGCTTACGATCCACTGGCATTGTTCAGCAAAGCCGCAGTATGCGGCTTGACTCCGGCCTTGCCGTATTGCTCCAAGCCTTCACGGATGCCGCGGAAGATATAGAGTCCGCACATCATCAGATAAATGCGCGGCAGCAATGGACTGCCGGGCCGCACGCGCTCCAGCATAGCCACGACGCCATACAACACGGCCAGCCCCGCCGGTGAGGCCAGCACCGTTTTAGCCAGCTTTTTGGCAATCAACCTGAGCGAGTCGTCAGACTGAATCGGGCAATTCTCCCGCAGCAGCGGACGCTGCATCCACAGGTCGCGGTACTTCAGTGCGATCAGCGCGGCGGTGATCGCGCCCCGCCGCTGGCGCTCGCAGAACTGACGCAGCGTCAGCCGGCGATCATTATTCCATGCCTTCAACCCGTAGTTGATCAGGCAGCGGAACCCAGCCATCCGCGCGCGGTGCGCCAGTTCCTGATCTTCATAACCTGCGAAAGGAAACTCTTCATCGAACCCGCCAAGCCGCAGGAAGTCTTCGCGGCGCACGGCGAGGTTGTTGGCCGTGATGCCGCCGTCCTTATGCTCGACGCAATTTTCTACCAGCGAATCGGTGACCTTCTTCTCCAGATCCCACCCTTCCTGTCGCGGCTCCACCTCAAGTCGGAAACGGCCAAAGGGTGACTGGTTCAGGATCGCAGCCAGGCGTGGAGCAAATTCCCGATAACCACACACCATGCAGTCGCCGAAGTGATCCAGAGCTTCCAGATGCTGCCTGATCAAAGAAGGCGGTACGATCATATCGTCGTCCAGAAAAATCAGAACCTCACCGCCTGCAATCTTCGCCCCCTCGTTACGCGCTCTGGCCGCTCCCGCATTACTCTGGCTGTGACAGGTCAGAGTCGAAAACGCCGGCTGCATCCGGGCAGCCACCTGCGGGGTCTCATCCCCCGACCCGTCATCAACGACGATGACTTCGAACCGGTCAGTGGGGTAATCGAGCTTCAGCAGATTCTGTAATGTCTCTGCCAGCGCATCCGGCCTTTTATAGGTCGGGATAACTATGCTGACCAGTGGATACGCTGCCTCGCCTGAACCGCCAGTCTGTTTTTCCATCAAGCTCTTCATCTCGTTTTTTGTATTTACGGTCAACAGACGGGGCCGATCATCTGATGGCTTCCTGAATGCGCCTGACACTCAGCAGGCTGCGCATATTATCCAGTCGGAACCCGCCCAGGTAAGCCATGCTTACCCCTGCCAGCAGTAAAAGCGCCCCTTTGGCCAGGATCGCCAGCCCGGGATCGGGCAGCGATAACCAGGTAGTTCCAATCAGGTATGCCAGCGCCGCAACCACGACCATCTGCGCGAGGGCCGCCCAAGGCATCGCGAGCCGTTCGAGGGTGTGCGAGAAGCGGAGTGCCAGGGCGGTCATCACCGCGAACCCGGCCAGTGTCGTCAGCGCCGCAGCCAGCACTCCGTAACGCGGGATCAGCAGCCAGTTCAATCCGACATTCACCAGCGCCGCCGGGCCGCTGATGAAGACGTTCCATTTAGTGCGACGGTGATATTCAACCGCCAGCATCGCGACGGGATAGAGTCCAGCAAAGCACCAGAACCCGACGGCGATCCAGGGGACGAGTTTCGCCGCGCCGAAAAAAGCGGGCTGTGCGACCAGCTTCAGGGCTTCCAGTGCCAGCAGGCTCAAAGCCAGCGTCACCCAAGTCATCACCAGCATATAACCGGTCAGCATGCGCGGCAGTTGCGCGCGCAGTGATGAATCCTTGTGGCTCTGATAGTAGAGCGGTTCATAAGCGCAAATCAGTCCCCAGCCCAGCACTCCAAGGACAGAGCCCATCGTATAGCTGAGGTTGTAAATCCCCACTTCACCCAGCGCGACATAATGACCAAGAATCCACCGGTCCGAGAGATTGAGTACCCAGATACAGAGGATGTGTGGCATAAAAGGCAGACAGAAGCGTAGCGCCGATCCCAGATGCCTGTGATAGAACCATGTCCCTCCTCCCGGCAGGCAATAGCGCACGACAATCCAGTAAGAGATCGCCGCCATGACTATCCCGCTCAGCAACTGGCCCTGCAAACTGCCCCGCGCTCCTTCTCCACGCAGCACTACAAAGTAGATGGTCAGGCCGGTTGTGACGGCGAACATCGCCAGTGTGAAGCAGACATACTCAGCCGCCCGCTGCTGCGCGCGCAGCAGCGCGAGTGGGATCGTAGTCAGAATGTTTGTGTACGCGATCCACACCGCCAGCCAGAGGTAAGGATTCCAAGGAACCGAGGGAAAGAGAGATGGCGAGACGAGCGGCCCCAATAGTAACAGCACGCCGACTCCGAGCAGCGGGGCCAGCGACAGATACAGCCAGATCGTCCTCAGAAAATTCCGGTACTCCTGAGCCTCAAGCTGAAAGTAAAAAAGAATGACGGCACTCTCCAGTGAAAAGGCCAGCAACATCCCGAGAACAGTCGTGAAGGTCGCCGACAGCGAGAGTACCCCGTAATCAGCCGGGCTGAGATACAGCGTGTAAAGCGGCAGCAGGAAGAACGCGACCCCGCGCGTCACGACTGCGCCCAGCGTATACAAAAACGATTTACCGGCAAACTTGCTCAGCATCTGTTGCCTGATCCGCCCTATATCGGCGGTACACCAAGATATGGATTCAGGATTGAGCCCGAATCTGCTTTGGCTGGGTCAGGATGATTCTCAAATCCACATCTTGGTGTGCCAGACATATAGTTATCATCGGGAATTATCACACTGGCATTTCCTGCGGCAGGAGTGGGGTTCACGACGAACTTTGAATGATTGACCTGATCCGAGTCCGGATTGTCCGCGGTACGACCCGCCGCAGTCCGGCCCTCAGATGCGAAACCAGCCTGACCGCCGGAGTAGGCGGCTTTTCAGCCAGCAGGGCGGAGAGACTCTCGACTTCTTCTTTCTTCAGCACTCCGAAATGATGGCCGTATTTCAGCACCTCAAGCGCGAAGTCGTTGTACCCGAAAAGCTCCGCCACGCTGGCGAGTTTGAGGAGCTGCATCCGCGAGCGATCACTGATCTGATACTCCCCGGCAATCATCGCGCCCGGAATGTCACGCAGGTAGAGGGCATTGGCATACATCAATTGCCCGCGCCCCACCCACTGCTGATACTCGCTGCCGCACTGGGTTTTCCTGCGCCACCGCATCAGATCACGAATGTCGAAGAGCGTATAACCAAACCCGCGCAGGTATTCATCAATGTGGGCGAACAGCGGTCTGCCGACGTGTTCAGGCTGGAACCAGACTTCGACAATGAGGCCCAGCAACGAATCATTCAGAGCCTTCCCTGCTCCCTCCAGGGTGGCGAGTTCGGCCCCTTCCACATCGAGCTTCATGAAATCCAGATGCCCCACCCGGCTTTCATCCACAAAGGAGTCTATGTCGGTCGTCTCCACCATCACGGTGCGGACCTGAGTCAGGTAATCAACCATTGCGAACCGATCCATTAACACGTGATTGGTCGGGAGCAATGAACTGGAATCCGGGAAGTTGGCGACGTGCAGTGCCGCCATTTTTTTCTCCCGTCCGAGCGCGACCGGGTAATAAGTCACTCTCGGGCCGGTCTGGCTGGCAGTAGTTTCGTTCAGTCTTTTGCACTCTTCGGCATCGGGCTCGAACGCGATGATTTCGGCCTGCCTGCCATAAACATCCCACTGTGATTCGGCGCCGTGCCGCGCGCCTCCGTCCAGAATTCTGAGCGGGGCGGGGCGAAAGACGCCGGAGCTGATCAGCGCCTGCGTCATCATCGGCTGCCGGTTAATGGTTACCTGCACTTTAAATACTCTCCGGGGGGTTGGTTATTACTTCCGCCTCTACACAGCGATATAATCGCCGGAACATTCCGCAATCCATCGGGTGAGGAACCCGAGCCTGATCGGGTCATCGGCATAAGCTTTCAACAGCATCCCTTCGGGGCAATATGAACGCACGCCGTAAATCTTCCGCAAGGTAGACAGGGACGTGGAACCCATCCCGGCACAGGCGGTCAGTCTGAAGGGAGAAAGAATAACCTCCACCGGATAGAAATAATGTTCGCGGGCTACAACTAACTTAACATCCGACAGCCGCCGGCCCAATTCATCCAGTATCCGGCTCAGCCATTTCGCGCCATTTCTGGAATGAGGCTTGACCAGAATCGAGCGCGCGCCGTCATTGACAAGGTGTCCGGCCAGCAGCAGGTAACCTTCTGCTTCTTCTTCATAAGCTCGATCTTCAGGGGCCAGCAACAAGACCCCCACATCAGGCCCGCAGTCTGAAGCAAGTCCTTGATAGTATCCCTGGGCCGGAGCGGGCAGGCTGTGGAACAGATCAGACATAGTCTGCCGGGAAATCACTTTGCTCAGGCAGTGTTGTTCGGCGGCCCAAGGCATGGAAGCTTTGAAGGTATAAGCGCCATCTATCCGCAGATGACGCAGCGGCACCGAATCCTCTCCGAACAGAATCTCCTTCACCCAATCCAGCGCCAGCTTGTGCGGGGATAATTTACTCGCCAGCGCAGGGTCACACACCGGTGCATAATCACCCACCTCACACTGCATCAGACTGTCGAAGGTATGCGGGTAATAAATTTTCCGCGCGCCGGGGAAGATTTTGCAGAAGGAATGAGCATCAGGATGCAGCAGGTAAGCCAGGTATAACTCGTCTACCCGGCCGTCCAGCCTTTCCTTCAGCCTGTCATCGTCAGGCGGGATATTCAATGCCACCGCCAGCCTGTACCTCAGTTCGCTCATGACAGACAGGGTGTGTTGCAACCCGTACCACTTTCCTTTGATGGTCTTGGCAGGATGTTCGAACTGACCTAGGGAAAGTCCGCTGACATCAACAGTGGCTTTCCAGTTGTGCATCTTCGCCAGCACGCTCAGGCAATCCAAGTATTCCTGTGTTTGCCCATGAGAGGAATCCGCGCAGACGACCAGCACGTCATCTCCCGCCGGTAGAGTGTTCGCGACCAGACACGCACAGATCACATCAGACGGCGTCTCCGCGCGAAAGACACGAACCAACTGATGCTCCACTGCTTTCGTCATAGTCAGGTCGTCTGAACCGAATTCTGCTGCTTGCGGGCAACCAGCCACATATGAGAAGAAAGCCCGTGGTCGGCTAAAAACTGCTGGAAGCTGTCACCCAGCCTGTCCCACTCCTCAACCAGAACCCGCCGGAGGAATGGCTGATCAGACACGTCAAACTCCCCGCTCAGCGCGCGCTGGCGAACCAGTTCGGCATCCAGCCTGCCAGGCGTCAGCACTTCCAGCACCTCGAAGCCGTTCGAGGCAACCAGACGGGACAGCGACTCAGGGTGAAAGTAGTTGAGATGCTCTGTGTCTATAGCGTCAGACAACGCTTTCAGGGTTGCAACGTCGAAGCCTTTGCCATTCGGGCATGTGAGAATCAGCAGGCCGCCCGGTCGCAGGCAGCGGCCGCATTGCCGCACAAAATCAGCCGGGGAGAAAAGGTGTTCCAGCACTTCAAAGCTCGCGACAACATCGAAGCCCGCATCTTCCAGTTCCACCTGCTCAATCGGCTTGTTGATGACCTCCAGCCCGCGATTGCGACAAGTGGCGGCCAAGTCGGGTGTAGGTTCGACGGCCACGACTCGCTTGAAGACGTTCAGCTTCAGGATCTCTTCACAGAAGATGCCGAACCCGGCTCCGACTTCGAGCAGACTTTCAGTCCGCACGCCGTGCCGCTGACAGATTTCCACAAGACGAGTCGCGCGAGGGCGAAAGATTTTCTCACGGCGTGTCGCTTCGGAAGTCGGGAAGATGTACTTGTTCCAGTACTCGTAATTTTCCGAGGTGGCATAGTAAAGCTCCAGAATCTCGGGCGTTGGTCTGGGGCTGATGTACATCGTTTCGCAACTGCTGCAAACCACGTAATTCAATTCGAACTTGCGGAACGCCTCGGTGCTTTCAATCGCACCGCAGGCCGGACAAGGTACTGAAACGAATTCTGATTTGTGTTCCAGCAACCGGCGAACGTCGGCGGCATAGCGTTCGGCCGCGCCCTGCTTGAATTGGTCAGGGCGAATCTCGGTTTCCTTAAAGGCAGCCTGTGAGGTCATGCGGTCGTCGCGTCTCCCTTCGTTCCGGCAAAGTGAACCAAGCCGTAAGCTGACGGCTCGCCCCAGATGTTGTCCTTGACCCACTGGCCGTCTTCGATGCGCCAGACCCGCCGGTCGCGGAAAGTGTCGCAAACGTAATCGAACTCTTCTTCAGTCATGTCCACGTACTTCAACCAGCGTTGCAGGTCGCGCTGCGGCTTGACGTGATCGTATTTGCGCACCATCTCGATTCCCTGCTCGCGGGTCATCAGACCGGCACGGATGTCCTTGCATGAATGATCGGAACCGCGCCCGTAACCGAGCTTGATGAACTTCAGGTAGTCGTGAATGCCATTCTCGTGCATATCGTCCAGGTTGGACATCATCCGGTAGGTGCGCTCGAAAGGCTGTTGCGCCGGGCGCCAGTCGTATTTCTCCATCACCAGCTTGACGTGCTTGTTGGCATCCCAGTCAACGAAATTGCTGAGGTAGATGCCCCGCACTCCGACTTCGTCAATCTCTTCGTCGGACGGGTATTGCGCCCACAGCAGGTCTTTGTCAGTCAGCCCTTCCTTCAGTTCAGGCCGCCCGAGTTTTTCCAGCCCCTCGTCAGTGAAGTCGTACCAGTCGTACCCGCGCAGCGCGTGTTCCTTCCGGTACTTCGCCGTGAATTCGACGAAGTCGTTGTAGGAATACATCCCGCCGAGATCCATAAATCCATGCTCACCCCACATCATCAGCGGAACCTTGTACCGCACAGCCACCTGAATCGGCGTGGTGAAGATGCCGCAGTGCGCGTGCCAGTTCATGTCGCCCTGAAGCTTGAACCCGATCCGGTTCATTTTGATCAGTGCGTCCACGCCCGGCCGGACGATGATGTGGTCACAGTCGAAGACCTCTCGCATCCTGAACAGGTTGTATTCGCCTTCGGGCAGGTAGTTGTTGCCGTGATAGGTGACGAGCAGCGGCTTGAGTCCGAGTTCATGCACTGCGACGTGCGTCTGGTAGTAGCTGTCCTTGCCGCCGCTCACCGGGATGAGGATGTCGTAGGTACCGGTCGAACGGTATTCGTTCGCCAGTTCCTTCAACCACTCCCACCGCTCGGCCCAGTTGATATTGACCTTCTGATCCGCGACGCGACAGCCGGAACAGAGGCCGTTATCATCGAAGGTCAGCGGGGTCGCGGAAACACCCGGATAAACACAGCGACTGCAGTATTTCATCCTTATCCTCTCGTTAACTCCTCACGGTTATTACAAACGTACTTCAATACCTGATTTGGACATGGCCCGCTTGCCGGCGCGGTCGGTCAGTTCCTTGAAGTGCCAGATGTTCGCCGCGGCCACGGCCGAAGCCCCGGCGCGAATGCCGTCGGCGTAATGCTCGAAGCGCCCGACGCCGCTGCAGGCAATCACCGGGACGCTGGTCGCTGAGGCGACGGCATGAATCAGGTCGAGGTCATAGCCTCGTCCGGTGCCGTCACGGTCAATGCTTTGCAGCAGGATTTCGCCGGCGCCGCGATCCTCAACCTCCTTCGCCCACTCCACCGGAGTTTTGCCGGTCGGAGTCTTTCCGCCCTCAGTGAAAACTTCCGTTCTTCCGTCTTCGTGGCGCAGGACATCAATGCTGATGACCATCGCTTGGCTGCCGAAGGATTTGGCCCCGGCGGTAATCAGTTCGGGCGTCTGAATGGCGGCGGTATTCAGAGTGATCTTGTCCGCCCCGCGACTAAAGCGTTCGCGCATTGCTTCGACGCTGCGGATGCGCCCGCCCCACGTCAGTGGCATGAAGCAGGTTTTGCTGACCGCATCGAGAATCGCGAGCGGGTCATCCAGACCTTTGATCCGGTGATCCTCGCGGCGCAGGTCGTAAGACTCATCCCCAGTGATGTCCAGATAGACCAGTTCATCCACATTCCACTCATTGAACCGCTCGACCTCGTGAATCGGGTTGCCGATGATCTGGTGGATTTTGAATAACTCGCTGCGCACCAGCAGCCCGCCGCGCAACAGCAGTACGGGGATCAACCGCTTCTTAAGCATTCACTCCGCCTCCCATCAGCGCGAAGTTTTTCAGCACGGCCAGACCAGCCCGCTGACTTTTTTCAGGGTGGAATTGCACTGCATAGATATTGTCTGCTTCTAGGCTTGCGGCGAAATCCACGCCGTATGAACAGACGCCGCTGACGACCTCCCTGGCTTCAGGATTCAGGACGAAGCTGTGGACGAAATAGAACGCCTGCGAATTGCCCAAGCCCGCGTACAGGCCGTCAGTCTTAGTGAAGGTCACGTCATTCCAGCCGATGTGCGGGATGCGGATGGCGGGATCATCGGCTGGGATGCGGTCAGCCACACCGGATACCCAGCCCAGCCCTTCGTGCGTCCCCAGTTCATTCCCGACCGTCGCCAGGAACTGCATGCCAAGGCAGATGCCCAGGAACAATTTTCCCCGCTGCCTGACTTCGTGATCGAGTGCCCCGACCCAGTCGGCGGCCCTCAGATTGGCCATCCCGTCGCCGAAAGCCCCGACCCCCGGCAGAATGATCTTGTGAGCGTCGGTCAAATCCGCCGGCTGCCGGGCAATGAACGCCGGACAATCGAGCGCCGCGAAGGCGTTGATCACCGAACGCAGATTGCCCATCCCGTAATCAATTACTGCGATCATACTTTTTCGCCCCACAGTTGGAGGTTACACCTCTGTCGCCACCGAACGCACCGCAGAGAGGTGTTCCCAAGCAAGAGGAGTGCCGCGCGCGATGTCACAGCTTGCGCGGCGACCGATCACTTCGGTCAGGTGTCTCGGGTGCAATCCGTGACCCGGTCTGATCGAGCGCACGTTTTCTGAAGTAAATTTTTCTCCGGCTTTGATGTCTCTCACAACGAACAGCGAGCGGCGGAAGATCCGGTTCGCGACCTCTTTCCCGGTGATGCCGTAATTGACCGCGCCCAGCGCCTTCTCCGTCGCCCTGACCGCATCAACCATGGCCTTGAATTCCTGCGGCTCCAGCGAGAACGCGCTGTCCGGCCCCGGCAATTCCCGCGACAGGGTGAAATGCTTCTCGATGATGCAAGCCCCTAAAGCTACGGCGCCGACCGGGACGGCGATGCCGAGCGTGTGATCTGATAATCCGGCAGGCACGTTGAAGGCTTCCGCTAGGTGCGGAATCGTTCTGAGGTTGATGGATTCAGGCGGGGCCGGGTAAGCGCTCGTGCATTTCAGCAGCGCGATCTCTTTTGCCCCCGCCTCGCGCAATGTGGTCACCGCTTCCTCAATCTCCGTCAGCGTCGCCATGCCCGTGGACATAATGATCGGCTTGCCGGTGCGCGCCACTCGCCGGAGCAGACCCGTATCAACCATCTCGAAGGAAGCGATCTTGTAGGCCGGAACCTTCAGCTCTTCGAGGAAATCAACGGCGGAGTCATCGAACGGGCTTGAGAAGAGCGCCATGCCCATTTCATCAGCCAGCTGCTTCAGCTTCGGCTGCCACTCCCAAGGCGTGTAGGCTTCCTGGTACAGCTCATACAGGTTGCGCCCGTCCCACAGCCCGCCGTGAATCTGAAACGGTGGAGTGTCGCAATCAATCGTCAGAGTATCCGCTGTGTAAGTCTGTAGCTTGATCGCGTCAGCGCCAGCAGCTTTGGCAGCCTTCAGGATTTCAACGGCCTGGTCGAAGTCCTGGCCGTGATTGGCCGACATTTCCGCGATCAGATACGCCGGGCAGCCCGTGCCGATGCGCCGACCCTGAATTTCAATGACACGCTCTCGGGGATAACTCATGCGCTCACCCTGCTATCTGCGCCTCGGTTTTTCCGGCCGGACGCCAGATGAAGCGGTAACACCCGATACCATTCCGGCTAGATACTTCCGGCGCTCCGAAGCCCGCGCTTCGGAAGGCTTTGGATGACGGGATATTGCCGTCAAGCACGACGGCGACAATCTCTTCGACGCCAAGTTCGGTAACGGCAGGCCCCAGCGTCAGAGTAATAATCCGTGTCCCCAAGCCTTTGCCGCGAAACTCTCCGGCCAGTGAAAAGCTGATCTCTGCGCTGTGGCCTTCATCATCGCGGTCATAGCGAATCTGGCCTGCCGGGACGCTATTCACTTCCAGCAGCCAGAACCGCGTGCCGGGCGAAGCGAGCCGCTTCTCATACCAGCGCAGGTGTGATTCCCAAGGAATGGGTTCCTGGTTGAAGGAATTCGACCTGACCGACGGGTCGTTCGCCCACTCCCAGAGCAGCCTTGCATCCTCAGGGCGGGCCTCCCGGATGGTCAGTTGATCGGTGCCGGTTGCCGTGTTCATATTCCCGCTTCTTTCCGCCTCATCGCTGTGTGCCCCATCATCACTGCGACGACCCGCTCGGCTCCGCGCCCGTCAACAATTGCCCGCGCGCGGTCGGCGAGCGACTGGCGGCGCGGCAAATCGTCAATCAATTCTTCCAGCGTCCGGGCCAGCCCGCCGGCATCGAGATTTGCCGCATCACCGAGCAGCAATGCCGCGCCCCGTTCCGCTATTCCAGTACCAATCGCGCGCTGATTTTCGGCGATGATCAACAGCACCATCGGGACGCCAAGGAGCGCCAGTTCCCAGCAACTGCTCCCGGCGGCGGAAATCGCCACATCGGCCCAAGCCATCAACGCCGACATATCAGCCACCGGCGAAAGTAATTCAAAGCCGCCCTGAGAATTCCTGAGGGCTTCTTCGAGACTTGCGCGATGAGGATTGGCCGGGCCGACGATGATCCGAACGTTCAATCCCTGCGCGCGGACTTTCCGCAATGTCTGCATGATTCGCAGCGTGACGTTATCTGGGTCGCTGCCGCCCATCGTCACCAGCACATTGCGCGCGCGCGCGACAAGCTCACGCCGGGGGTCTCGCCGGGATGTGAACTCAGGCCGCAGCAGAACGTAATCGGGGCCGAGCAATAATCTGGCGCCGGGGTTGCAGTTGTAATTCAGCCGGTCTGCGTTGAGATTCTGATTCAGCAGTACGTCAGCGTGATAATGCGGCAGGTGTGCATTGTCATCCATCACCATCAAATGACAGCCGGTCGCCCGGACTGCCTGCTGATAGCCGGAATCAAAGTGATAACCATCAAGCACCAGCCAGTGATCATCCGCCGATCTGGTGGCGCTCATAAATCGCCGTACAGTTGTCAGTGTTGCCTCCAGGTCAGCACTGTCCGGGTGAGATGAATGCAGCTGGATAAAACCAGAACCTGCTGACTCGATTCGCTCGCGCAGGCTGTCGCTCTCGCAACGGCTCAGGAAGGTCGCGCTGCCGCCCGCTGACTGCCACGCCTGAGCCAGAGCCAGCGTGCGCATCAGGTGCCCTGTTCCTATCCGGCTGTCGGCATCGGCGCGAATGAGCAGTTGATTCATCGGGCAGGCGACCAGGTTTCGATCCCCTGATTCAGGCGCACGATCTCGGGATGCGTGCGTACGTAAGAGATCATTTCGCGGTAAGGGACTATCCGTTCTCCCAAGCCGAGTAATTCGTACAGCGCGCGAACCATCTGTAAATCTTCCGGCGTATCCACCGTCCACCGCAGGTCGGAGTTATCGTCAACGTCAACGACATCACGGCAGAGGAATAATTCCGGGCGCTCGGCGCGCGGCACAATCGTGACGTGTTCACGCGCGGCGGCCGATTCGCCCAGCCGGTCCATACGCATCAGCGTGTCCATAAAGAAAGCTTCAGTATCGAGCCCGCGCGGGTAAGTGCGCTGTTGCACGTTGCTGGCGTAATCGCACTCAGCCGCATGTTCCATCAGTTCCGTAATGACCTGGCCGGTGATCCGCGGGTCAATGAGCGGGCAGTCTGCCGTAGACCGGACAATCACTTCGGCCTTCGCCTGCTCTGCCGCCCCGACGAATCGCGACAACACATCCTGCTCGCTGCCCCGGAACCACGCCACTCCCTCACGCCGCGCCAGCTCGACGACCGGCGTGTCGGCGTCGCTGGTGGTTGTCGCAATCACGATCGCATCAACCAGCGGGCACTGCTGCAGGCGGCGGAGTTGCTGCGCCAGCATCGGCCTTCCGGCCACGTCCTTCAGAATTTTGCCAGGCAGCCGGGTCGAACCCATTCGCGCCTGGATGATTACAACGACCTTCATTCGTCCCAATCTATGCGGCCAGGGCCGAACGCAATGTGGCGACGACGCGCTCGACATCGCCGTCCGACATGGCCGGGAACAGGGGCAGGCTGAGGCAGCCGGCGTAATAAGCTTCGGCCCGCGGGAATTGTCCTTCCCTGTAACCGAACTGCTTCCGATACCAGGGCTGCGTGTGGACCGGAATGTAGTGAACCTGAGCGCGAATATTTGCGCCTGCCAGATAATCGAATACCCGCAGGCGAACCGCCGCGCCGCCTTTGAATCGCGCGACCAGCAGGTGATAAGAGGAGCGCCGCTCCGGCACGTCGGTAAGCAGCGTCACGCGGTCGGACAGGTCTGTTATCTGCTGCCGGTAAAGCTCCACGAGTTCGCGGCGGCGGCGCACGAATGAATCCAGCCGGCGCAGCTGCGAGATTCCGAGCGCGCACTGGAAATCGGTGATCCGGTAATTGAAGCCCAACTGATGCTGCTCGTGATACCAGGGGCCGTCATGGCGCGTCAGCCGGTTCGCGTCTTTGGTGATCCCGTGAGTCCGCAGGTCGAGCAGCCGCTGATAAAGTCCCGGGTCGTTGGTCAGAATCGCGCCGCCTTCGCCGGTCGTGATGTGCTTGACCGGGTGGAAGGAAAGGATCGCCATGTCCGCGTGTGCGCACGAAGCGGCTCTGTATTCGCGGCCCTCGTAATCGTAAGTCGCGCCCAGCGAATGCGCCGCGTCCTCGATCACCGTCGCGCCATACTTCTGCGCGATCCGGCGAATCGCGGGCAGGTCAGCCGGCAATCCGCTGAAATCAACCGGGATGATTACCTTCGGACCTTGGCGTTCGCAGGCCGCTTCGAGCGCCGCCGGGTCAAGAGTCACTGTAGCCGCATCAACATCGGCGAAGGCGGGCGTGCCACCGCAGTAAGCCACACAGTTAGCCGAGGCAACGAAAGTAATCGGACTCGTGATTCCGACATCGCCCGCTCCGACATCCGCAGCCAGACACGACAGGTGCAGTGCCGCCGTCCCGTTGCTGACCGCGACGGCATAGCGCGCGCCGCAGTATTCAGCCAGTGCTTTCTCGAACGCCGCGACCGTCGGCCCCTGTGTCATCCAGTCGCCACGCAGGACTTCAACGACGGCGGCGAGGTCTTCTTCATCCAGCCACTGGCGGCCATAGGGCAAAGTGGGAGAAGTCATTGATCTCCCCGCCGGCTCGCTGACCGGGGCTGTTCCGAAGGTTTGAGGAGGTTTAGCGGACATCTTTGTGAATTCAGTCGTGTTCCTTTGCGGATTACTTCGCACTCAGTACAGATTAACTTTCCTGCTGGCAGCTTCACTCAGGAAGTCCGGCGGATAAGAGAAGTTCTGAAGGTAGGTGTAAGTCGGGCGCTGAGTGATGAAATCGCTGTAGGCTTTGGCATGCCTGTTATTCCGGCTGCAGGCGGTGAAGATTGCCATCTTCTCGTGCGCAGCGTCAATCTTACGTCTGGCTCTGGTGGCACGGTGGGTGATGCGGAAATCGAAGATCAGCAGATCGCCCGCCTTGTTCGGGATCGAGACGAAATCTTTCACGCTCTCTTCAGTCCCCACGCCTATCCTGTAGCGAATCTTATCGAAGACGGTACTCGTCAGGCTCATCATCTTCTGACCAGTCGCCTGCCCTTTCACCGGCGCGCTGTAATCATACTGGCTGTAAAACGTATCCGGCGAACGGTGCGAGCCGGGAACGACATCCAGACCGCCGCCGTATTCTTCGGTGTTGTCCTGCAGGTAATATCCGACCTCGACCATCTGGTAATCGTCTTCCCACTGAAAGGTATGGCCGGATTTCTCCTGAGCGCTCGTGTCCTTGTGCCAGTCCACGAACATGTTCAAGTGAACGGCCGATTCACGCAGCACCAGAAAATCATCGCCGAGCAGTGACCCTACCACCGAGAGCGCAGGCTCATGGAAAAGCAGCCAGCGGCTTTCCGGGTAGCGGCTGTAAATGTCCATCAGGACCTTGTCGGTGTCGCCGATCCCGCGCTTTTCAGCGGGGCGGTCAAACTCCGGGCGGAAGAATGATCGAAGCCGGCTGACCTGATCGTGATTCAGAATGCCGGGGACGAGAATATAACCGTCTCTCTCAAATTGCCTCTTCTGTTCCTCGGAAAGCATCCTTCTATTCCCTTTCAGGGCCCGTTACCAGGCCCAGCGGTTATTGATCAGCCAGTCACGGGTTTTCGCCAGCCCTGCTTCCAGCGAAGTCGCCGGCTTCCAACCCAGTAATATCCTCGCCTTGCCCGGATTGCAGAGCAGCTTCGGAATCTCGGCCTGCGGGTGATCGTGGACGACGAATTCGACCATGTTACCTTCAGTCGCCGCCAGCGCCGCCAGATCGCGAATCTGAATATCGCGCCCCGTGCCGGCGTTGATCACTTCGCCCGCCGCTTCAGAACTCTCAGCCGTGCGCACAACGAATTCGGCGCAGTCTTCGACAAACAGCAGGTCGCGCGTCTGCCGGCCATCGCCTTTGACCAGCAACGGCTCGCACCCGATGTCGCGTTTCAGGAAGATCGAAACTACGCCGCCCTCAAGGTTCGATTTCTGGAACGGCCCATAGGTATTGAATGGGCGAACCACCGTCACCGGCATCCGGTAGGAGTAGAAGTACGACAGCGCCAGATTGTCGGCGGCGATCTTGCTGGCCGCGTAGGGAGAGGCCGGACACACCGGATGCTCTTCGGTAATCCCAAGGTCACCTGCGGCGCGTGAATAAACCATGCAGGTGGACATCACGACCAGACGCGGGCGCAGGTCGCGGAGCTGACTCTTCACTTCTTCCAGATGAAAGCGCCGGTCGGCAACGTCGAGACCATTCAAGCGGAAATACTGTTCGCGGCAGGCTTCGAGAATGGAGAATGTGCCATCCACGTCGTTGCGGAAGGTCGTTTCCGGTTCATCAATCGAACGCTGCACGTGGATTGACGCGCCGAGGTGGTAGACCCTGTCCCACGTGGTTTCGGCGAACAGCGTTGCGAGCAGCGCGCGATCCTTCAGATCACCTTCGACCAGCCCCAGGAATCCGCGCGCGCCTTCAAACTCGGCCAGATTCTCGCGCCGGCCATTGGACAGGTCGTCGAGCGCCAGCACCTCATGCCCGTCCTGCAACAACCGCTTCACGACCCAGCGGCCGATGAAGCCCGCGCCGCCGGTAACCAGTGCCCTCACGAATTCACCTCCGCTGCTTTTCGCTGTTCCAGAAAACCGATGGTTTCAAGAAACTCTTCAATCTGCGGCTTCGTCATATGCGGGACGTAATCCGAGTGGTAAACCGTCGAGACCGGGCGCATCTCCCGAAGGTACGGGCAATCGCTCGTCTCCATCTCCTCGCCGACGTAAACGATGTACTCGTCGTTCTCGCAAGCCCGTGGCACTTCCGCTTCCATCAGCAGCTCTTCATAGAGCTTCTCGCCCGTCCGAGCGCCGATTTCCTTAACTTTAATTGCCCCCGGCAGGTAGCCATAGGCAGGGGCGAGCCGGTTGATCATGACTTCGGCCAGCTCTTCGATGCGCAGCGTGGGCATCTTCAGCACGAAGAGTTCCCCGCCCACGGCCATCTCGGCGGCGCGCAACACCAGACGCACGGCCTGATCCAAGCCCATGACGAAGCGGGTCATCCTTCTGTCCGTCAGGGTGACCGGCCCGCCCTGGCTGATCTGGCTACGAAAGATGGTCGTCACGGAGCCGTTCGAACCGATGATGTTTCCGAATCGGACTGAGGCGAACCGCGTCCTGCTTGTCCCGGCCATCCCTTGTGCGGCCAGAATCAGCCGCTCGCCCATCAGCTTGGAAGCGCCCATCGCGTTGGTCGGGTTGACCGCCTTGTCGCTCGAAGTGAAGATCACGCGCTCGACGTTCGTATCGAGCGCGGCCTGCACGATATTCTGCAATCCGTAAAGGTTGGTCTGGACGACCTCGAAGGGGTTGTACTCGCCAATCGAAACGTGCTTGAGCGCGGCGGCGTGGAAGACCACGTCAATCCCTTCCATCGCGCGGCGCAACCGGCCGCCGTCGCGAATGTCGCCGAGCAGCCAGCGGACTTTGTCATCCTCGCCGACCTGCTGTCGGAGTTCGAACAGGCCGTGTTCGTGGTGATCCAGCGCGCGCACGACTTTCGGCCGGGTCTCGAGGATCGCCCGGAGCAGACCGCTCCCGACAGTCCCTGAAGCCCCGGTAATCAGCACCGATTTTCCGGCTAGCCAGGAAGCTGACATACTTTTATTACCTCTGTTTTCGATTGTGACTTTGGTATTGATGCCGGGGCCGGCGTGGATTCCTGCCTGCTACACCTCTGCCCCCTTGTCCGCTTTGTGGCCGTAGGAGTAGTTGTTGTAGTAGTAATAGTAGTAATCGCTGTAACCCTCTTTCCGCAGGTCGAGGTTGTTGAGTACCACCCCGAAGACCTTGGCGCCGACCCCGGCGAGTTCGCCGCGCGCGCGGCGCACGGCGTCGCGGGTCGCCTTGCCGCCCTGGATCACCATAATTACGCCGTCCACGAGCGTGGACAGGACAACCGGGTCGGCGACGTTGATTAGCGGCGGCGAGTCAATCAGGATGTGGTCGTAATGCTCAGAGAGCAGGCGGAGCATGTTCTTCATCCGCTCCGAGCTGAGCAATTCTGCCGGGTTGGGCGGGATCGGGCCGCAGGGCAGCAGCGAGAGGTTCGGGATGTGCGTTTCGTGGATCAGGTCGGCAATCGGGACTTCGCGCGAAAGGTAAGTTGACAGGCCGTGCGTGAAGTTGACGCCGAAGACTTTGTGCGCCGACGGCTTCCTCAGGTCGCAGTCAATGATCAGGACTGACGAACCCAGCTGCGCCAGCGAGATGGCCGTATTGACGATGGTCGTGGTCTTGCCTTCGCCGGGCTGGGCGCTCGTGATCAGGACTTTCTGGGGCGGGCGCCCGGCCGAAGACAGCAGCAGTGAAGTGCGCAGCACGCGGTAAGCTTCAGCCGCAGCCGAGCGGGTGTCATTGACCATCACTTGGCCCGGCTTAAGCCGGGTCACCAGAGTTGACTTGTCCGCACTGCCTGAATTGATCGCCACACTGCTTTTGCGACCTGACAGCATGCGCGAACCGGCGGCGGCGATCACCGGGATGATGGCCAGCGTGGGCAGTTGCGTGTAGCGGGTGACGTCATCGACCGACTTGACCGTGTTGTCCAGATATTCCATAAAGAAGGCCAGACCGATCCCGGAGGCCAGACTCAGGAAGAGGCCGATCAGGATGGCGCGCAGTCGTTTCGGGCCGGAGGGAGTGGTCGTCAGCTGCGCCGGCTCGATGATCCTCACATTTTTGTGCTGCTCAATCTCCTGAACTTTGGCCTGATTGGTCTTCTGCAGGAAGTCGGTATAGAGGGCGGTCGCGGTCTGCACGCCCTGCTTGAGGATGTTGAATTTGACGTTGGCCTGATTCTCGCGGACGGCTTCGCCCTTGGCGCGCTCCACTGAGGCACTCAGTGAGGCTTCGTCGCGGACGGCGCGCTGGTAATCGGCGTAGAGTTTGTCTTCAAGGTTCTTTCGGCTCAGGGCGATCTGCTCCTGCAGGGCCCTGATCTGCTGCTGGGTCTCGACCACCTTCGGGTTTTCCGGCCCGTATTTGACGTTCATCTGAGAGACGGCGACACTCAGTTCACTGAGTTTCTTCTGCAGTTCAACCGTCTTCACGTCGGAGAAGGCTTCGGGCAACTGGGCGACGCGGCCCTGCCGGACCTCCTCGTAGAGAGACTGCTTGATGATGCGATCCGTCTCGGCCTTCATCAGGTCGGTGTGAAGCCCGACCAGTTTGTCGGTGGTCAACGAGGATTTGCCTTCGGTCGAAAAGATGTTATTGGCGCGGGTGTAATTGGCCAGTTCCTGCTCGGCCTTCTGCATCTGAGTTTCCAGCCTGCGCGTGGATTCGTTGAGCCAGTCGGAAGTCCGCGTGAAGTTTTCGGTCTTGTTCAAGTAGGCGCGTTGGATGAAAGCGTCGGCAACGCCATTAGCCACGGTGGCCGCCAGCGCCGGGTCGGTGTGGGAGAAGGAGATCACCAGCGCCCGGGTGTCGGGGATCTGCTCGACCGCGATGTTGCTCCCGAGGATTTTGACGTAAGGAGTCAGCCGGGCCTTCTCTTCCGGCGTGCGTGCCAGATTGATCTCCGACCTGCTCTCCGTCTCGGTCGCGGCCTTGAGCGGCGCGATTACCTGGCTCTCGCCGGGGCTCAGCCTGCTGGCGATGGTCTGGACGGCTTCGATGACCGACTTTCTTTCCGTCACGTCGAGAAACTGTTTGTTCTCATCAAGCCGGAGATTGACGACGACGTCTTCCAGCACCGGGCGGCTCTTGATGAAGAGCATCTTGGTCTTGATGCTGTCGGAGTCGTCAGACTGGAGCAGAAAATCTCCGGACTTGATCAGCGTCGTCGCGGAATCCTTGCCGATCTCAACGGTGGCAGAAGACTGATAGATGGTTTTCGTGCGGAAGGCTTCGACCGTCACAATGGTCGTCACGATCAGGGCCAGCACCACGATCATCCAGCGGTGCTTGCGAACCGTGCGCCAGAGGTCGCGCAGATGAATCGTATTTTCTTCGGCGCCCTGACCGTGGCCGTAACCGTACCCTTCGGACGAGCTGAGCCCTTTCGAGACGGTGCGGACCAGCGCTTCCTGCTCGGCGGGCGACAACCTGTCAATATCGAATTTTTCGTTTGCCATATGGGTTTCTCCGGTCTGCCACGGGTGGGGCTAAATCATGACGTGAGTCTGTTTCGGCAGTGGTGCAGGGGCCGGCCAGATCATCTGACGATATAGGTCCCGCGCTGTGCGGCGCTGATCCCGAAAGCCGACAGCAGCGCACTGCCGACAGTCTTGGACCGGCTGTTGGGGACGATAATCACGTCATTGGCTGCAATCACAACGTCCTCCTGCTTGCCGTCCATCACGGCGCCGATGTCAACCTTGATCTCCTGGCGCTTGCCGGTGGCCGGATCTTCGCGGACGATGACTCCGCGGTTCTGCGCGGCCGTGACCTTCGTCCCCTGTGCGAGCGACATGGCCTGACGCAATGTGGTTCCGGTCTTGAGCTTGAACTCGCCCGGCGCGCGGACCTCTCCGGCGACGTAGAACACATCCTGAATCGGGATGTGGACGATGTCCCCGGGTTCGACGATCACGTTCTGCGAGAAATTGCCCGCCAGCAGACCGCTGATGCTGGCTTTGATCAGCTCATACTTTGCGCCTTCAGTTGCCTCGGCAGAGGCCGTCTGAGTCGTTTTTTCCTCGGCCTCATTGATGGTGCGGGGGCGTGAGGATGAAGCGCCTGAATCTGCCTCTTTCTTTTCCGCAGAAGTTTTATCCGTTGCCGGGGTGTTACCGGCCTCATCAACCTGATCGCCGCCCTGCGCCTTATCCTTTGACTCGCGGATGATGAAGGCCATTGACCCGTGATTGTCGTGCAACCCGCCGGCGATGGTGATCAGTTTCAGCAGCGTCGGTTTGCCTTCGATCTGGTAAACGCCGGGAATGCGCACCGCGCCCTGAATAAAGAACGAACGGCTGTTGTACTGCCTGACGGCCACCTTGACCTGCGGATTTTTCAGGTAACGCCCGCGCAACCCGTCTGCGATTATCTTCTCCAGTTCTTCGGGCGTTTTCCCCTGCGCGCGGATCCGACCGAGGTAACCCATCAGGAAAGTGCCGTTGGCATTGATCCGCTTGCTGCCCGTCGAAAGTTCCGGCGCGTCTTCGATGGTGACTTCAATCACATCACCCGGCCCCATCCGATAATCTTCTTCGGGTGAGGCCACTAAAACAGGGGACGCAGTTGAAGACCCGGAAACCTTGCCGGTCTGTTCCGGGCGGCCCTCCTGCGCGTAAGCGCCGGTCACCACAAACTGCGTCAGGATCACCAGCAGTGCCGGCAATCCGGCGCGCGCGCGGGAAGATCCCGGCATTTCAGATTGCGCCCTCAGAGTTGAATTTTTCATGACGATACTCCTGTTGCCAGATCAGCCGCGCCGGAGCGGACTCCCACCGCCGCGTCAGTTGCCCGGACCGATTCGCGGGCAGTCTCGGCAGCAAAGCTGACCTGGGATGCCGTCGCCGCCAGCAGCAGAAACAGCAATGAATTCGACGGGAGCTGAAGATTGAAGTCGAACAGACTGTGAACCAGCATCGCGAAGATGCCCGCGCCGCTGCCGAGCGCGACGGCGGCCATCAGCGGATCGCGTGACCGTAACCCGCGCGCGACGGCGCGGAAGATGACGAAGGCAAACCATAAAGCCAGCACGCCGCCGATGATCCCGCCTTCGGCCAGCAGGTGCAGATAATCGTTATGCGCCTTATCCACAATGAGCGTTCCGTCAGCCCGGCTGTAATTCGGATAAACCGTCTGGTAAGCACCGATGCCCACGCCCGACACCGGGTGGGCGCTGATCATTCTTAAAGTGTCTCGCCAGATCCAGCCGCGGCTGGAATGGAAGCTCTCGGCCTGCGTACCCGCCCCCGCCGGCTGACCTTTGGTGACGCGGTCAATGACCGGGTCAACCCCGATCCAGAAGACTCCGGCCAGAATCACCGCGATGATTACCCCCACGGCGGCAACGCTCGTCAGGTTGCGCGCCGCGCCGACGTCGCGATCCCTCTCTTTTGATCGCGATCTGAGCCTGAAGCTCATCACCAGGATGAAGAGCATTCCGGCCAGCAGGCTGACGATGCCGCCGCGCGAAAGCGAGACGACGGTGGCAACGCCCATCATGGCGGCGGCGAATCCGTAAAATAACCGCGCTTCGGCCCGCACCGCGCCGGCCACGATCAGGGCGACGGGGATGGGCACGAGCATCTCCATATAACCGGCGAAGTGATTGTGATTGACGAACGGGCCGAATGGCGAAGAAGCCAGCACCGTGATCGGGCGCACCCAGTAAAGCTTCCCGTTCCAGGAAAAATGCTGGATCAGTCCGAAGACGGCGAGCCCGAGACCGTAAATCACCAGAAAGTTCACCAGCGTATTCAACCGCTCGCGGCCCGCCAGGAAGCTGGCAGCGATGACGCACGCAATGACGAGGCAGAACAGGAGCAGCACGACCAGCCGCGTCGCTTCCGTATCCATCGAAAGGCTGAGCCTCTGCCCCGGAGTGTTGATGGCCACGCTCTGAGCGAGCCCCAGCAGCACGAGCCCCAGCATCGGCCAGGCAACGGTCGGGATGTGAATAGTCAGTCGCCTGTCGGCAAAGGTCTTCACGCCCCACAGCAGCAGCAGAGTGACGATCAGCAGTTCAAAGACCGCCTCCGACCATGGCTCGACCGCGCCGTGAGCCAGCGCGGTAAAGACGACGGCGATCACCAGACCGATGGCGATTGTCTGATCCAGACGTTTACCGAGTTTTGCCGCCACCAGCTCCTCCTCGCGGATAAACCTTGAAATCATCGAACCAGACCGTGCCGCGCGACGGATCGTCGTAAGAGAATTTCGGGATGCGCCGGATGCTCACCTGCAGCGAACGGGCATTGACCGGCGCGGTGAAATCAAATTCGACCCGCTGCCAGTCGTGCGACCCGGCGGCCACAGGCGCTGACTCGGCAACTGATTCTGAGCCGTTCAGCACGGCCACACGCGGGCCTTCGGGAGTTTCGAGCTTCTGTGTTCTGGCGTAACACTCCAGATGATATTGCGCCCCAGGTTCGACCGGGATCAGGTGCGTAATCTCTCCACTCAGCTTTGTGGTATCGCGCCCGGCAAAATCAATGCGCAATGATTTGTTGCCTGTCCGGGCTTCCCGTGTGGCGACATCATCGGACTGGCTGACCCCGATTCGGGCATATTCGCTGCGGCCGAGGTGCCACGCGAACTGATCGAACCACGCGGGGATTTCGTCCTCAAAGCTGCCGTCGCACAGGAGCAGATGCCACTCGTCGGAATTAAACCCGAGCGTCTCCAGCCAGATCTTCTGCGCGACGCCGCCCCGGCCCGCTTCAATCAGGGCGCTGATGAATGCGGCGCTCAGCGTGGCCGCGTCAGGAGAGGCGAGGCGCGCCTTCGGCTCTGTACGACTGAAAAGACTCACCGCCTCATCGGCCTTCGATTTTCTGAGCAGGAAGTGGGCCAGCGCGAGTTGGGGGAGGGCTTCTTTTCCCACCAGCGCGCTGACTTTCTCAACGCTGCCGCGCGAAACATTCCAGACCAGTTCAAACGCGCCGGGTAGCAACAGTGGACGGCTGGCGGTGGCGATCCGAAACTCCTCAATTGCCTGATCCGCTTTCCCGGCCCGGACCAGCAGATTCGCCAGCCGCCAGTGTGTATCCGTGTGCCCGGGCGCCAGCGCGACGGCCGTGCGCAAAGACTGCTCGGCCCCGGCGCGATCACCGCGCGCCTCCCTGACCGAAGCCTGCAGCAGGCGGAAATTGTATTCGAACGGGGATTCGATGATGGCGCGGGCGAGATGGGAATCAGCCTGGGCGAGCGCCGCCTCGCGGTCCTCCACCAGGTTCAGTTCCGCCTCGCCCAGCCGGGCATTGATGCGCGGCGAGCCGGGGAAGTACGCGGCGGCCAGTTCGAGCGCCTCACGATTCGCGGGGACACGCAGGTCGGTCAGCGATCTGGTGACGAAATGAAAGGCGACGAAAAGGAGGAGGCACCCGCATCCGGCGAGCAAACAGAGAAAGACGGCGGCTCTCGCGAGCGGATTATTCAGCTTAAAATCGCAGACCAAAACTGTCAGTGAACAGGGGCAGGAGTAACAGGATCAAAGCTCTCGAGCATCCCGAACAGGCAGGTCGTACAGTGGACTCTGTAACGGTTCAGCTTTGTCTGAACCTGCCGGAACTTTATGGGACTCTGGGAACGCGTAAAGGATGCGGTCGCTGATTGAAGCCTGTAACCGCAAATAACGTGACCGTCCTCTTCGAGGGGACGGCCATCCGAATCAATCAATCTCTGGACTACGGGGTGAAGTTGCTGACAAAAATCTGACCGGGCGAAACGCTGTCCGCCTGCGTAGCGGCGACAATCCCTGCCACCGCACCGCCGACGCCGGCAATGATCAGCGCGGCCAGTGCGCCACCGCTCAGCCCCGCTCCGCCGGCTCCGGCTGCGCCAACAGCGCTGAGACGCGTGCAGCGAGTCCCCTGCCCCGGGTTCTGAGTGCCGATGGCGGCTTCCTGCCCCGAGGCGACGTACTCGACCTTGCTGCCCGCCGTGATCCTGGCGTCGCTGCGCCGCGACATCACCCGCGTGTTGCCCAGGGTCAGG
>Ga0070741_10001452_pt1 | contig 72038 bp, 77 predicted proteins | sample Coa_R1_4_FD_66440 | JGI IMG/M metagenome (GOLD analysis project Ga0070741, IMG submission 66440) | Surface soil microbial communities from Centralia Pennsylvania, which are recovering from an underground coalmine fire - Coalmine... | ecosystem: Environmental > Terrestrial > Soil > Unclassified ... | reverse complement strand
AAGAAGGCCAGGGGGTAATCGAGCTCGACTTGAATCGTTCGCGGATCCAAAGCCCGAATGCCCAGCTCAGTGGGATCTTTGAGTTGGCCGTTGTAATAGCGCTCGGCATTGTGGATATAAAAGAGTTGGCCCGCGTAATCGGAAGCAGTGGCCGGACTTAACGCGCGCAACCACGAATACAGCACATCGGCACTGGTGATCGGTTCGCCGGTCGACCAGGCTGCGTTGGTGCGCAGGTGAAAAGTATAGACTCGCCCATCCGCGCCAACGTCCCAACGCTCGGCCAGCCCCGGTTCAGGTCGGCCGGATTTGCCATTCAGGCGGGCCAATCCCTCGAACAGACCTTTGGCAATGCGCATGTCCGGAACGGCGGTGACAATAGCCGGATCAAGCGACTCCGGTTCATTGCCATTGATGATGACGACGTCCGCTCGAGGCTCGGGCCGGCAACCGGAGGATAAGAGGCCAAAGATTAAAAAGGCAGCAAGCGGGGCACCGAGCAAACCTGGGAGGGCTGGCGTCTCGCCGGCGTGCTCTTTCCATGAACCGTGTGGCAACCCGAAGGTTTTGGAGTGCGCACGCTGTGCGGCGCTTTTCGGGATCGCACCACGTCCGAAAGCGGCGCAGAGCGCCGCACTCCAAGACGCTGACGCGCCCTCCTGTGGCGGGTTCATGGTCCCAATGGAGGATTTTGCGATCGTGGAGGCTTTCCCAGAAGGACCTCGCCGGCGAGACGCCGGCGCTCCCGGGAAAAGACGAAGCGCTCGCCACGTGCGGTGGAGAGCGCTCGCAAAGGCCATGGGGGCGTCCTATTTTGGCGGAGCAGGGTTGGTGGCTGAGGCAGGCGGATTGGTTGCCTCAGCTTGCGGCACGCTCGTAAGATTATTGCTCGCGGGGACCGAGCTTAGCGGCAATGGCAGCGCCCCTGCCGGTTTGGCGGGAGCCACGGGCACCGAGCCCATTGGCCCGGCTGCGTGGCCGGGCTGCACGAGCTTTTGCTGAAAGACCGTGCTGCGGCCATAAACATGGCTCTGGAGGACCGATAGGAAAATCGCCATGGCGAAAAAAATCGTGGCGGCGTATTTCGTGATCTTCGTCAGAACATTTCCAGAGCCCGCGCCAAACAGCGCGTCGGAGGCCGCGCCACCGAAAGCCAGGCCCGCGCCCGCTTCCTTTTTCGGCAGCTGGATCAAAACCAGGAACACCAGGACAACGCAGTCCAGGACCATGAAGAAGGTCAAAAGACCAATGATAAAACCCATAATAATCTCAAATTGAGCTCTTAATGATATCTGAAAAGCTGCGGGCTTCAAGCGAAGCTCCGCCAACCAGCGCGCCATCCACATCAGGCTGGCTCATAAGCTCCCGCGCGTTGGATGGTTTGACGCTGCCTCCATATTGAATCCGCACGCGGCGGGCCACCGTTTCGTCGAAACCCCGGGCCAGCAAACGCCGAATGAAAGCGTGCGCTTCCTGTGCCTGGGCGGTGGTGGCTGTTTTGCCCGTCCCGATGGCCCAGACCGGTTCGTAAGCGACAATCGTCTCGGCCATTTGATCTTTCGTGAGTCCCGCCAGGCTCCCATGGACTTGGGTTTCCAATACCTTCTCCATGTGGCCGGCTTCGCGTTCCACCAGAGTTTCGCCGACGCAGACAATGGGCTTGAGGGAGGCGGCGTGAACGGCCGCGGCTTTTTTGGCGATCAGGTCGTCGCTTTCTTTCTGGTATTGCCGGCGCTCGGAATGACCCAGGATTACGTAACGCACGGAAAATTCCTTGAGCATGACCGCGGCGATTTCACCCGTGAAAGCACCCACGTTATGCTCGCTCATGTTTTGTGCACCCAACCGGATGTTGGAGTCGAGTATCGCTTTGGAAACGTCCGCCAGCGCTGTGAACGGAGGACACACGACGATGTCGACTTCCTTCACGTTGGCGAGTTCGATCTTCAAACCGCGCACGAGGTCCAGCGCCTCGGCCACGGTTTTGTTCATCTTCCAGTTTCCGGCGATAATGAGTTTGCGGTCCTTGTTCATAGTTTGCTTCGGGGTCACTTTTCGCTCAGGGCGGCGACGCCGGGCAGCACGCGCCCCTCAAGGAACTCCAGGCTGGCCCCTCCGCCGGTGCTCATGAACGTCACCCGATCCCCAAGCTTGGCTTTGTTAAGCGCTTTAACGCTGTCTCCCCCGCCAATGATGCTTTTGGCCCCCGATTTTTGGGTCACTTCGGCCACCGCCCGCGCGACAGCATTGGTCCCTTCAGCAAAACGTTTGTCTTCGAACAAGCCCATCGGCCCATTCCAAAGAATGGTCCTGGCTTTGGCAATTTCTTCCGAATAGGCCTTCACCGTCTGCGGCCCGATATCGAGGCCGGCTGCGTCATCGGGACAATTGAGATCGCTGCTGGTCCTCACGTTTTGATATTCGATGACCGGTTTTCCTTTCTTGTCCAGTTTATCGCTCTTGACCGGTACGGCGACCACATCATCGCTCGGCAAAAGGAATTTCACCCCGCGCTGCTTCGCTTTTGCCAGAGCCGCCTTGGCAACGTCGCTTTTGTCAGCTTCCACGAGAGATTTTCCGGTCTTGTGGCCTTGTGCCAGGCGGAAGGTGTAGGCCATGGCGCCCCCAATCAGGATCGCGTCGGCTTTCTCCAGCAGCCGATCGATGACCTGGATTTTGTCCGAAACTTTGGCGCCGCCGAGAATCACCACGAACGGGCGAGCCGGTTTTTCGAGTTCATCGCCCAGGAATTTGAGTTCGCGTTCCATGAGCAAGCCAGCGGCGCACTGGCCGCCACGTTGAGCCACTACCCGCGCCACACCCTCAGTCGAGGCATGGGCTCGATGCGCTGCCCCGAAGGCATCATTTACGTAGACGTCCGCCACCTTGGCGAGTTTCTGAGCGAAGGCAGGATCGTTTGCCTCCTCCTCGTTGTAGTAACGCACGTTCTCCAGCAACAGCACGTCCCCCGGCTTCATAATCCCGACGGTCTTCTCCACTTTCTCGCCCACGCAATCATCCGCGAAGGCCACCGGACGGCCCAGCAGTTCGGCCAATTTGGCCGCCACCGGTCGCAGCGACATCGAAGGTTCGCGCTTGCCTTTCGGCCGGCCTAAATGAGCCATGAGGACCAGCTTGCCGCCTTGTTGAATCAACAGTTTGAGCGTTGGCAAAGTCTCGACAATCCGCGTCGCATCGGTGATCACCATCTGGCCCTCTTTTTCTTCCAAGGGCACATTATAATCGACGCGAAGCAGCACTCGTTTGCCGTTCACGTTCAAATCTTTTACGGTCAGCTTTGCCATAACATCAGGTCTCCTGAATTAGGGGGCCAGAGAATAACGCACGGACTAAAGGAGTCAAGGTGATTGGGCGGGTGAGATCCTCAAAGATTTCGCCCCGAATTGCGCCAGAAGTTTTGTTGCCCGGGAGGAGGTGAAAAGACCCCTTAAACGATACGTTGCGCCAAAAGTCGGGTTACCCTGGCCAGAACGCCGCCTTCCCACCCGGGCGAATCAGGCACCCCGGTTTCTCAATGCGCGGCCAGCCAGCTCGGTCCGACGCCAATTTCGACGTCAATTGGGACGTCCAGGGCCAGGGCGCTCTTCATTTTGTCTTCGACGAGCGCGCGCACTTTCTTCTCCTCTGGCTTAAACAGATCAAAAACCAGCTCGTCATGAACCTGGAGCAGCATGCGCGTTTTGAATCCTCCTTCGCTCAGCTCGCGATGGATATGAATCATGGCGATCTTGATCATGTCCGCCGCCGTTCCTTGGATCGGGGCGTTGATGGCATTGCGTTCGGCGGCGCTGCGAATGGTATTATTTGAGGAACGAATATCGCGCAGGTACCGGCGCCGGCCGGTGACCGTTTCGGCGTACCCATGTGTCCGGGTGAATTCCACGGTCTCGTCCATGTACTTGCGGATCCCGGGGAATTGTTTGAAGTATTGGTCGATGATTTCGGCGGCTTCTTTGCGTGGAATCCCGAGTCGCTGCGCCAGCCCGAAGGCTGAAATCCCGTAAGCGATCCCGTAGTTGACCATCTTGGCCTTGCGGCGCATCTCCGGCGTGACCAGCTCAGGAAACACGCCATAAACCTTGGCCGCCGTGGCGGTGTGCACATCCGCGCGGGACTTAAAGGCTTCCAGCAATCCAGCCTCGCGGCTCAGCGCGGCGATAATGCGCAACTCGATTTGCGAGTAATCCGCCGAAAGCAGCAGGTATTCATCCGAGCGCGGCACGAATGCCTTGCGGATTTCCTGTCCGCGCTCGGTGCGAATCGGAATATTCTGCAGGTTAGGATTTTGAGAATTGAGCCGGCCGGTCGAGGTCGCGACCTGATAGTACGTGGTATGCACTCGGCCGGTTTTTGGCCAGATGGCCAAAGGCAAAGCATCGGCATAGGTGGACTTGAGCTTGGTCGCGGCTCGATGTTCCAACAGCCGTTGCACGATCTCGTGATCGGGCGCCAGCGCCATGAGGGTTTGCTCGTCGGTGGCATATTGCCCGCTCTTGGTCTTTTTGGGGGCCGCGCAGATTTTCATCACCTCAAACAGAATCTGACCCAGCTGGCGCGGTGAGTTGAGATTGAACACGGTCCCGGCCATCCGACAAATCGCCTTCTCCTGCTCGTCAATCTGCTTGCCCAGCTGCGCCGCGAATTCTCCCAAGGCGCCTGAATCCAACTTGATTCCCTCATATTCCATGTCGACCAGAACAGGCACCAGCTGCGATTCCATCCCGTAAAAAACCTGTTCCTGGCCTTTTTCTTTAAGCAAAGGCTCGAGAGCAGCCCGCACTTGCAGGCTCAGGTCAGCGGATTCGGCGGCATATTCGGCAAGTTTTTCCAGCGGCACATCGGCCATGTTTTGCTGGTCTGATTTGGCGTCGCCAACCAGTCCCGCGGCCGAAATGGGAGCGTAGCCCAGGTAAGCTTCAGTCAAATACTCGATCGAGTGGCGCAGGTCCGGTTCGATGAGACTATGCGCGATCATGGCGTCGAATAAGGGTCCGCGCACCGAGAGGCCGCGCCACTTGAGCGCTGCCAGATCGAACTTCAAGTTGTGGCCCACCTTTTCAATGCGCTCGGACTCCAGCAGAGGTCGGAACTCTTGCAGTATTGGTTTGGCTTGGTTCTCCTCCTGCGGAACGGGAACGTAATACCCGGTATGCGGAGCTATCGAGAAGCCCAAGCCAACAATCCGCGCGTCCTTGGGATCAGGACTCGTGGTTTGGACATTGAACGCGAAAAAAGGTTGCCCTTCGAGGAGCCGGATCAATTCCAAGCGCTCGGCATTGGTCCCGGCAATGCGATAGGCATGCTCGACGTCGCGAATCGTTTGTAATTTGGCCGAGGCCGCTGGCGCCTGGCCCGCAGCAGTGTGTTGTTCTTCTCCTTCCAGGATCAACTCCGGTTCGGCCGCTGCTTTCGAGCGTTTCGACGTTTCCTCGCCGGCGGAAAAGCCATGGCCCGCTTGGAACTGATCCCCGTACAGCCGTTTGCCAATCGAGTTGAATTCGAATTCGACCAGCAATGCCTTCACCTTGTCATCCTCGGGTTTCTGCAACTTCAGGTCGTTCAACTCGATTGGACATGGCGCTTCACACAGGATGGTGGCCAGTCGCTTTGAAACTCTGGCCAGATCGCTGTTCTGTTCGAGTGTTTCTTTGACCCGGCCTTTGAGCTCGCCCACGCGCGAAAGCAGGTTCTCAATGGTGCCATATTGGCCAATCAACTTCATGGCCGTCTTCTCGCCAATGCCAGGCACACCGGGAATGTTGTCCGAGGAATCGCCCATTAACGCCAGCACATCGACGACTTGTTCCGGCCGCTGAATGCCCCAGCGACTCTTGATTTCCGGCACACCCACAATCACGACCGCGTCACCCATCCGGCTTGGCTTGTACAAAAAGGTATGCTCGTCGATCAGCTGCCCAAAGTCTTTATCCGGAGTGACCATGTAGGAGGTGAACCCTTCTTTCTCGGCGCGGCGGACGACCGTTCCAATGATGTCGTCAGCTTCCCACCCGTCGCACAGGAGCACCGGAATCCGAAACGCTTCGAGCATGCGCCGCACATGCGGCAACGCCAGGCTGAGGTCTTCCGGCATCGCCTGCCGCGTCGCCTTGTACTCGGCGAACTCAGCGTGGCGATGGGTTGGGGCGTCCGTGTCAAAGGCGACTGCGATATGTGTCGGCTGCTGGTTCTTGAGGATCTCCAACAGCGTTTGGGTAAATCCGTACAAAGCAGACGTGTTGACCCCTTTGGACGTGAAGATCGGCCGGGCAATCAGCGCGAAATGCGCCCGATAAACCAAGGCCATGCCGTCCAACAGGAAAAGCTTCTTACCCATACCCAAAGGTAACGGTCAGATCCGCTTGAGGGCAAGATTGCTTCAGACGACTCCAAGTAGTCGAGGGTCAAAAACCGCTTCTTTGCTCGATCTAGCACCTTCGAGCACTGCACCCTTCTTGAGCCTATTGCGAGACTTCTCCCGCCCGAACCGTTCCGAAGTGTCCAAAGCGTCCCGAACCTTATATTCTTTTCAGGCGGGGTATAACTTATAAGCATAAGCCCTCAAAGAACAAAGCATTGGCTGTTCAAGCTGCCTGCCGCGAAGTTGAACGCATGAAAACAACAACTTCAAATGAAGCTGCGGAGAACAAAACTTTAGTAGTGAAGCTCCCTGCCGCGGAGCGTGGCACAACGGAACTCGGCTGGTTGCACAGCCGGCATTCGTTCTCCTTCGGGAATTATTTCGATCCGGATCACATGGGTTTCCGGGCGCTGCGAGTCATCAATGACGATGTAGTCGAGCCGGGCCAGGGATTTGGCGAACACCCTCATCGCGATGCGGAGATTTTCAGCTACGTGCTTGAGGGGGAATTGCAACATAAGGACTCCCTGGGAAACGGTCGCGCCATCAAAGCCGGTGACCTGCAATATATCAGCGCCGGCAGCGGCGTGTTGCACAGTGAATTCAATCCATCGCGCAAGAACCGGGTGCACTTCCTGCAAATATGGCTGAGGCCGAACGTAACCGGAGGCGCGCCGCGCTACGCGGAGAAGACCCTGGGGAAGGACGCAAAACCCAATGGCTTAACCCTTTTGTTTGCCGGCCAACCGAGAGACGGGGCCGTCGAGATTCGTGCCAACGCGGATGTTTATCTAGGCAGGCTCAATCCCGGAAAACAGCTTGTCCACCGCCCCGCAGAGGGCCGCGGGCAATGGATCCACGTCATTGCCGGCGACCTAAAGGTGTTGGGTGAAAGCCTGAAGGCCGGGGATGGGCTGGCCATCGAGCACGCCGCCGAGCTCGAATTCCAAAGCCGGGACAACACTCAATTTCTTCTGTTTGATCTGACCTGATGAAGCTAAATGCAAGAAAGGAAGCGGGACCTAAAGAAGAGTGTTTTAAAAGTACCGACTTGGGCCTGGGCATATGGGGTTCAGAGTCCCGCCTTCAGGCGGCCCGGCGCCAAAACCGCCTTCAGACAGCCTAAAGGCGGGACTCCGAACCGAATTCCAAAACACGCTCTAAGGAAGCGAATTCAAGAACCTTTTCTGGAGGTCACCCTGTCCAGCAGCAGCGCGCGTCCAGCGGTTTACCTCGCTGCCACACGACAAATAAGTCCAAAGTCGGTTCCTTAATCATCTCGCCGGGAGTTAGGTCGAGCACTTTGACCTTCAGCTTTGGATGTGTAAGTCGCAACTCGGCTAATCCGCTTCAATGTACTGCCAACCACGCATGCCGTTGTTAAAGTGGATAACATCGAACTTCATTTGATCCAGAACCAGCTCAACTTCCTTCAAGAACACGGGGTCCGCCAGGAAGCGTTGAGGAGCGGTTTACCATTCAAAAAAATGATTATCCTTGCTTGGCCTATTTATTGAGAAATCTCGCTGTTGGATCTGAAAGCTGGCGTCTGGTTGCTCAAGCGTCTGACCGTGATGGAGATTCCCGCCAACGAATCGTTTGGGGCCAGGGCTCGTGAGCCAATTGCAAGCTATTGTGGGTGCTTCTGTTACGCCAAGTTGAACCAAGAAAGCGAGTCGATTATTTAATGAAGGGTGACTCGGACCACGAAGTGGCTATTTTTACTCGAGCTCTGAAAGTCGCGCCCCAGAATCGAGATGCCTTTCTCGATCACGTGTGCGCTGGCGATGAGGAGTTGCGTGAAAAAGTCGAAGCGTTACTGAAGGCTCACGACCGCTTGGGAACCTTTTTGGAAGAACCGCCCGGGGAGATCGCCGGTGATTGATGGATCTTTATGAACACCTGCATTGATTTGGAAACCGAAGAACTGGAAAATCTCAATGGAGCACAACGCAGGGATGCGGTATGTTGCGCCAAACCACAGGCGGATGAAATGAGCGATGCCACAGTCATGATGGCAGCTATTGAAGCGGGCGACCCGAAGGCCGCCGAGCAGTTGCTCGTACTGGTCTATGACGAATTGCGGCGCGTCGCAGCCTCAAAGCTGGCTCAAGAAGCTCCTGGCCAAACTCTACAGCCCACCGCCCTGGTGCATGAAGCCTGGCTGCGCCTCGTCGGCGATCACAAACCTTCTTTCAATGACCGCGCGCATTTTTTCCGCGCCTCGGCCGAGGCGATGCGGCATATCCTGATTGATCGCGCCCGGCGCAAAAAGACCGAACGTCATGGCGGCAACTACCGCCGCATTGATTTTGAAGAGTTTGACCTGGCCAGTCCTTCCGCCGACGAGCAGCTGCTCGTCGTCAATGAGGCCCTGGAAAAACTCGCTGTAGAGCATCCGGTTCAGGCTGAACTGGTCAAACTGCGCTACTTTGCGGGGCTCACCAATGAAGAAGTTGCCGAGGTCCTCGGAATCTCAGTTTCCACAGTTAAAAACTACTGGGCGTTTTCCCGCGCCTGGTTGCTGAACGAAATTGAAAATGAATCGAAGGGCTGAAACGAACATCCCTCGGCCTAAGATGTCGGTGGACATTGCTTAGCTGTGTTCCGAAACATGTAATGCTGATCTGTCTCGTTTTATGCCCGCGACTCGCGAACACGAAATCGAATTGTTCACGGAAGCGATTCAGCTTTCGAAGGAGGAGCGAGCAGCCTTTCTTGACCGGATCTGCGGCCAGGATCGGGAGCTTCGGGGTCGGATCGAGGCTTTGTTGAAGTTTAATGACCGGGCCGGTGATTTCCTGGAGACACCACCGACGGGCGCGATCAACGAAGTGCGGGCCAAAGTCACTGCGGGGGAAAAACCGGGTGACCAGATCGATCGGTACAAGTTGTTGCAGCAAATCGGAGAAGGGGGCTGCGGGGTCGTCTTCATGGCCGAACAGGAAACGCCGGTTCATCGGCGAGTCGCCTTGAAAATCATCAAACCAGGCATGGACACGAAAAGTGTCGTAGCCCGCTTTGAAGCTGAACGACAGGTGCTCGCGCTGATGGACCATCCAAACGTCGCAAAGATATTCGACGCCGGCACCACACAATCGGGGCGGCCGTACTTTGTGATGGAATTGGTCCGAGGAATCAAGATCACCGAGTACTGTGACCAGCATTCACTGACGACCCGGGAGCGGCTGAGGCTTTTCGCTCAGGTTTGCCAGGCAGTCCAACACGCGCATCAAAAGGGAATCATCCATCGGGATATCAAGCCTTCCAATATTCTAGTCACGCAGACGGAGCAAGGTGATGCATTGCCGGTAGTCATAGACTTCGGAATCGCCAAGGCCACCACCAACCAGCAGTTGACCGACAAGACACTTTTTACAGCGTTCGAAATGCTGATCGGAACACCGGCTTACATGAGTCCGGAGCAGGCGGCCCTCACGAGTATAGACGTGGACACCCGGACCGATGTTTATAGCCTGGGCGTGCTGCTCTATGAGTTATTAACCGGCTCGACGCCCTTTGACACCTCGGAACTATTGAAAGCAGGCCTCGACGAAATCCGCCGGGTGATCCGCGAACAAGAACCGGTCCGGCCTTCCACGCGCTTGAGCAGGCTAGGGGACGCAGAATTGACGAAAGTGGCCCAAACTCGCCATTCCGAACCGCCCATGCTCATTCGCACCATTCACGGGGATTTGGATTGGATCGTGATGAAGGCGATGGAGAAGGACCGCACGCGTCGTTATCCCACCGCACATGGTTTGTCGCTCGAAATCTTCCGTTTTCTTGCCGATGAGCCCGTTTCAGCGCGCCCGCCGAGCAAGATTTATCGGCTTCGAAAAACGGCGCAGCGCAACAAGGTTCTTTTCAGCGCGACAGGTGTCATTGCGGTGCTCCTGGTGGTGAGTCTGATTGTGGTTTCGGTCGCCTTTTCGAAGGAAAGGCAAGCACGACACAAAGCGGACGTTGCCTCCACAAAAAGCCAGCAAGTCGTCAACTTCCTCGAAGACATGCTCAACGGCGCCGGTCCCCGTGCCGCTCAGGGGCAGGACACGACGATGTTGCGCGGCATTTTGGACCAAACGGCCGCGCGCGTTGGAACGGAGCTGACCAACCAGCCCGGGGTCCACGCCGAAATGCTCGGCCTGATCGGCAGGCTTTATGATCAAGTCGGAAATTCCGCCAAAGGTGAAGCAATGGAGCGCGCCGCACTTGCCATTCGCCAGGAGACATTTGGATTGGAAAGCCTGGAGGCGGCCTCATCGCTAAATGACCTGGGCTTGGTGCTGATGACGCAGCACAAGCTGCCCGAAGCGGAAAAGGCGCATACCCAAGCCCTCGCTATTCGACGCCGGCTACTCGGCGAGGAAAATGCCGACACCGCCACATCACTCAACGATCTCGCTGCGGTATATCGGGATCTGGGAAGGCACGCGCAAGCAGAGTCAATGGCCCGTGCAGCGCTGCAAACCAGGATAAAGCGGTTGGGAACGAACAACCTGGAGGTCGCCGATTCGTGGCGCAACTTGAGCATTATTTTCGGAGGTCAACGCCGGTGGCGTGAAGCTAAAGATGCCGCCGAAATGGTTCTGGCCATGCGACGTAATCTGCTCGGACCTGAACATCCTTTCATCCCGTCGGCCCTGGAAGATGTCGCCTGGGCTGCCAGCGGGCTGGAACAGTTCGACGAGGCCCAGAGGCTCGACACAGAAGCCCTCGTGTTGCGCCTCCACATTTTTGGCGATGCGCACCCGGATGTTTCCAGAAATCTGAACGCGCTTGGGCAACTGCTGGGCCACCGAGGCGAACTGCCGGCAGCCGATGCGGTATTAAAGGCCACACTCACAATTCAGCGCAAAATTATAGGTGAGAACGACCAGGCAACCCTGGAGACGCTTTTCGCTCTGGGCAAAGTGCTTGATTCGGAAGGCAAAACGGCCGAAGCGGAATCAGTTTGGCGCGAGGCAGTCGCCGTGTGGCGTAAACGTGAGGATGATAAAAACGAGCTGAAACTGTACACGCTACGCGGTCTCGCTGACACACTGGAGCACGAGAACAAGTGGCCGGATGCGGTGACGATCTGGACCGAATCTTTGGAGTTGTGGCGCAAACGCGGGGGGAGTGAGGAACGGGAATCGATGTATACTCTGCGAAAATTAGGCTTGGCTTACGAAGCCGAACGCAAGTGGTCAGATGCGGAGTCGGTGCATCGCGAAGCGTGGTCGTTATCGCGCAAGAAAGGATATGAGGATCCGGAGGCCTTGGCGGATCTGGAGAAGCTCGTGCGGGTCCTTAACAACCAGAGGAAATTTATCGAAGCCGAGGAGCTTCTCAATCAAGTATTGACCCCGTCGTTTCTCACGCAGGAATCGAGCGCCAATTTGCTGGTTGACCGGGTTGACCTCAACGGACGTCGCGGCCATTGGAGTGAAGCCACAGCCGATGCCGCTCTTGCCCTCGAAAATCAGCCGGCGGAGCATTATCGTTATCATACCTTGGCCGGGCTCCTGGCGATAACCCATGACCAGTCCGGCTACCACGACCTCTGCCAGAGATTTCTCACAAAATTTCCCAAGCCAACCAATCCCTTCATAGCGGAACGGATTGTTCAGGACTGTCTGCTTTTGCCCAACTCCGGAGTCGATTTGCAATTAATCGACAACCTGGCAGACACTGCGGTCACCTTGGGAAGCGGCGACGCGTCCCTGCCTTATTTCCAGGCAGCCAAGGCCATGTCGAACTATCGACTCGGACGTTTTCGCGAGGCGGGGGATTGGGCTGAAAAAGCCCTCAACGGCCGCACTGCGGAGGCGCAAGCCAAAGCCAAAGCTCTTGCCATCTTAGCGATGGCGAAATGGCAAATGGGCGAAAAAGGTGCCGCGCGTGAAGCGCTAACCAAAGGAGAGGAGGAGTGCGCACCTAAGCTCGCGTCACAAGATGACCCCGAGGACCTGGGCGAATCCTGGGTGGCCTGGCTCATGGCCCGCATTTCCTTGGATGAGGCCGCCGCATTGATCGATGCCGCGGAGCCACGCCTGCTCCAGAGCGACAATTCTAAACCATAGTTCAGGCTGCTTCACGAGATCGTATTCAGATCAGCGGTTCTCTCGTCAGCTGTTTCTGAGGCCGATTTCGATTCTCTCTCTCGGGAGTTTGGTGATTACGAGGCCGCAGCTCGACAGACCCGCCATTCTACCGAGTTCCTGCCTTTGAGTGCGGAGTGCGACGCTACCCAGTCTCTATCGAGTCCCAGCTACCCGGCGCAATAAAAGGAGAGTTTTTCGCAACCAGCGCAAAGCAAGCGGCCCGCGCCAGGATTACCGATAGCTATGAATGCGAATCGTCAACATTATGCTTTTACGCGTGAGCTTGTCTGGGTGCTCATTTCGATCCTGCTTTCGCTTTACGCCGCAACCACCTATGTCTATTGGGCGAAGATTGAATGTTCCTGGCCGATTTTCCGGTAGGCTCGCCTAAGTCTTGCCCTCGACCCAATGAAACGCGATTCAGAACGGGAAATTGTCATCTTCACGGAAGTCGTTAAGCTCGCGTCTCACGAGCGTGCGGCATTCCTGCAATACCGTCATTGAACCAAACACGCAGACGAACGTCGCCGTTGGTAAAGACAGATGCCGGGATTGCGCGACTCATATTCGATATAGCCGAATCACCCAGATTGACCGAGAAAATACCTCGAGTGACCGGAAGTGATACCGGAGAACCAGTAGGCTCGGTGCCGCTAATGCTTGTCCCGTCATGGCTCCAAAATGTATTTACGCCCGCGGCATCGACCAGCGCGAACTTGAATTGGCCCGTGCCAGTAAAGTTAGTATTATCAACGGTAATTTTTCCTTGGTGGCTAATCATGCCAGGAATTTGTGCGACCACTGGATGCTCCAGCGCACAACCGAAAAGTAAAAGTAAGCCGGCTTCCAAACTGAGTCTTTTCTTTTTTATCATATTGCTGAGCAGAATCCTGCCTTAGCGGCAGATATTGTTAAGGCGCAAAGCAAGGGAGGCCTTTCCCTTCCGGTTGAACAGCTATTAAATTCACTTCCACATTATCGGCGGGGCTCTGGATTCCTTAACGATGTGAAAACATGCACCTTCTAGCTGGGAAAATCCTCGTTGGAGATTCAAATCTTAAGGGCTTTTTGAGGCGGTACGCGGGATAACCTCAATAGGCCTCGTTGGGGTTCCTTTGCCCGAGGTTTGATGAGGTGTCGAAATGTTGGATCATACTGACAACTATTCAGAGCGGAGAGCTGAACGACACGAGGGATCTGATTTGCACAATAACTGTGAACTGGATAGCGGCTTGGGACTTGCTCTGCACTTATCGAATGAAACATTCAGCAGATCCGCCACATTTTCGGTGCGGGCTTCACAAATATCGGACGGATCATTGGAAGAACGTCCATAAATTGTGCGGCGGGGCTGGTTACATTGAACGAGCCAGAAAGCGCAATGTTTTTCCAACCCCGGGGATCTTGATGCTCAAGGCATCCGGGACTTGCCTCCGCGCTGAATTGGAAGCCACCAACTAAACCAACGTATATGCTTACATGGAATAAAAAGTTCGAGACAGGGTCAGTATTAATCGATTCCCAGCACCGCATGCTCATCGACAAAATCAATGAGTTGGAACAGGTAGTGAGCGGTGCATCAGTCTCCAAAGCAAAATGCGATGATTTGCTCAATTTCCTTGGTTCGTATGCAGCCTCGCATTTTAAATTTGAGGAGGGTTGTATGCAGCGCTACCGGTGCCCAGCGCATGAACAGAATGCACAGGCGCACGCCGCGTTTATGGGAGTGTTTGGCAAGTTCAAGGAACAATATGAGGTCCAAGGCCCAAAAGTGGAACTATTGAAGAACCTCCAGGTTACAGCCACCGAGTGGATAAGCAGTCACATCCTTAGCGTGGACGTTAGACTCAATTCTTGTTTAAAACCGTGACGCGAGAGCGCGATTAAGCGTACGTTACGCAAGTAGGTTTTCTTGGTGTATGCGTCACCTGACGGCGAGCGGATTATAGTAACGACAATATAACTCGATCGCCTGTCGATACCGGTGGGGTAATGGCAATTCCGACTACCAGTCGGATGAGCCCCGTTGTACCGGGATGTTCCTCCCCTGCTCCGAAGCCTTGGTGGCTACTGTCCGACCCAAACAACGCCCCCGAAGTTCTGCTGCTGTGGGAAACTATTCGCAGCTGGCGGTTCTACGGCAGGGGGGCAATATTGTCACGGGTAAACCAAACGATAGAAAACGGTGCTGTTGCTGGCATCGATCGGTGCGATCACCACGTTGGTCCGTGGCAGGCCAGGAACGTCGAACCACCCGATCCCGAGTGAATTGGTTTGGGACTGCAGCCGCCAACCCGTGTGATCCAGTGGCCACGAGAGCGTGAGCGCACTGGCCTGCGCCTGTATGCCGAGGTTTACCGGATTGGTCGAAGTGTAGATCGGGAATTGCGCGCCACTATACAGGCCGGCGATTTGGGCGGGGGTCATCGCTTCATCGGCAATCTCAATTGACTCCAACCTGCCGTTGAACAGTGGGTCGGCCGGAAACTGGCTCTTGCCCAAATAATTCTTGGCGGGATTGAGCGCGGACGGGGCAATGGAGAACTGGCTGGAAGAAGCGGCGGCAACCCCGTTCACATATAGTATGGCGGTGGGACCCTTAAGAGTCAGCGCCACGTGCTGCCATGACCGCGCCGCAAGTGTGCCATTTCTCTCCACAATTTGTTCGCCTGCGCCGTTGTTGATTGCGAACCGCAGGGTGCCGCTGGCGGAATTGGGTGTCAGGAATAGGTAATGCGAGGTGTCATTCCCGAAATCAAAGATCCGCTGCCAATTAGCGCCTCCGTTCCAATAAACCCAGGCGGCAAAGGTAAACGCATTGCTTCGAGCCACATTGGCCGGCAGTTGAACATACGCATTGGCGCCATCCAGAAGAATGGATTGCGTCCGGCTGTTGTGGCCGGTACCGAACGCCGGCGCGCCGACAACCATGCCGTTGTTGTAATAAGGCGAGTTATCCAGCGCGTCGCCCGCAAAAAGGAATTCCGCAATCCCACGCGTACCGTTGTCGGGCATGGCCTGGGCATAGGAAAGGCCCGAAACGGTGTTGGAGTAAACGATGCCCGCGGGACTGACCGTGTTGCTGCTGGTCACGAGCGCGCGGGTATCCTCCACCCAGTTATAAAGCCCGTAGCGTTCTACAAACGGGGTCGACTCCAGCATGTTGACCATCGCTTGCATGCACGCCTGCTGCTGGGCGTACGTGGGAGCCGGAAAGGGATTGTTGTCGGTCCAGTTCGCGCCGTTGTTCCATTCGGTGATCCAAATGGGGCGGTGGGTATTGTTCCAAAGGTTTAGCAGAAAATTATACATTTGCGACGCGCAGGCGGCCGGATTCGCAGGGTTATTGGCCTGGTAATAATGCACCGCAACAAAATCGACCCGCAAACCCGCGGCGTCGGCTTGCGACACAAACGGGAGCAGCCATGTGTTTGGTCCGCCATCGGAGGTGGCCGGCGAGCCCACCCTCAGACCGGTTCCGAGCAAATCACCCCAGTTGGCAATGGCCGCACTGATGGACATGTTGGCCTGGCTGGCGATGTCGGGTTCATTGTACCCCAACACCGTGTTTATCCCCAACGCCTGCCAATTCTGGGACATACTCGGCCCGTATTGGTTTTGTCGAATCGCAACATATTCGAGGTCGGGCGTTGAGCGCGAACTAATGTTCCAGTTGTACCACCAATTCACATTCAAGCGTGATATGCCCGGGTCGCCCGCAGTTCCTTTTTTACTCGTCCAACGCCAAGGGGTGACGTAAATGAATTTCACCCGCCGGTTTAATGTCGGCGGGAGAACGCCTACTTCCAGGTCGCCGTCCTGTGCCACATAACATTTGCTGAAGGCTTTTCCGTCGGCGGATTGAGCCAAAACCGCCTGGTGGCCGCGCTTCAGCCGGAAGGAACTCGCGTTCGTAAGCGCCGCTCCCTGGTAGTACGTCCAGGAGGCGTATCCTGTGGCGTCACCCGTGAATTGGGCGCCGCTATAAAGTGTGAGGGCGCGAAAGCTTAAACCTTGGGGGATAATCACCGTCCCGTTTTGCCCGTATTGTACCACTCGAGCATTGCTGCCGGCAAACGCGGCTGTGCCGCTGATTCGGACCTGGGCCAGATAGGTGCTAGTGACGACGGAAGGTTTGACTCCAGGCAAGAAGAGCCACGCATCAAGCGAGTTCAAATTGATTTGGCAGCCGGAGAGGGGGACAGAATTGGTCGCCCAAAGCTCGCAACGCCCGCTCAACTCAGCGGTGGCGTTCGTCAAAGCACCGAATTTGCGGACCCCATTGCTGAGGGTCAAGGTTTGCGCTCCCGCTGCGACTGAGTAACACGCCAGTCCGACAAAGAGAAATCGGATGAGGTTTTTCAACTGCAAAGACTATGTTCCGTGACAGCATGGCATCGGGCGACGCAATTACAACCAGGATCTGCACGGTGCAAAGAGCCAAATGAACGAGGTCATACCCTAGCCGAGGTCCAGACTTCGCTGTAATCAGAAGCCGTCGCCCAACTCCCGCGTCGTTCCGCAATAGGCATGGCCTTTGAGACGTTTGTGTTGCGGGAAAGACCTGTTCTATCCATAGTGTCAGCCGTAAGAACCGGGTTTGCTGAGATGCCCATACCCGAATTGAATTCAGAAGGGTTACTGCCCCAGGGGCTCTTCGATTGTGAACTGCACGAAGTGCGCGTTCGATTCGGCGTTTTTAGCGGTTCAGATCGTCGCCCCCAGCTCTTTACTCGCCTGGAAGAACTCGTTCGCTCAATGCGGCTAAGCGGTTTGTTCGAGGAGCTGATCCTTGATGGCAGCTTTGTCACGTCCAAAGACCAGCCGAATGACATTGACCTAATCGCGATCCTGCGAGCGGAACACAACTTCGAACGCGACTTGCCGATGTCCGAATACGCGCTCGTGTCGCGCCCACTGCTTCGGCGACGGTTCGGCTTTGACGTGGTGGTTGCGGAACGCGATAGTGGACTGTATAGAATGTATGTCGAATTCTTCGGCCGTGTGCGTGAAGCGCCAGAGCTGAGGAAGGGATTACTGCGCGTGCGTTTATGAATAAATCTGAGACGATTCTGACTCAAACCGTCGAGCAATTGGAACGGATGAGCGAAGCACTCGCCACGTTGCGGAAGGAATTGCTGCCTGGCCAGCCCAAAAAGTTTGCCATTCTTGCGGAGAGCCCTTTGGAAGAGATGCGCCGGCTCCAGGGTGAAATCGAACAACTCACGGCCGAAATCACTGCCAAATCCCCTGCGGCAGCATAGTGCGACGACCTGCGTGCCGGCGGAGATGTTCTTCGGTTGATATGACATCTGGTTGCAAAACTGCCAGGATATAGACACCTGCGCGAGGGGCGTTTTGGACTCAGCTCTTCTTCGGGCGGCGAGCACGGAATACCTGCCGCGAACCGTCAGGTTTGAGCAACTCTGCAATAACCGGCGTTCGGTTTCCTCGCAACGCGACACATAGTCGCTCGTAAAGTTCCTGAAAACTGATGCGCGTGTATTCTTCGCCGGTGAGCACGAGAAGCGGACTTGGGTATTCCTGCGGGTTGCGGTCAGTGCCTTATGCGAGAATTCGGTAACGAAGGCCACTGCCCGCATGTAAGGCGCGCACCCGTCAGTATCCACAGGGACTGCCGGCGGCAGGAACGCGGCGTACGGATCTCGATCTTCGTAACCGGCACCTGGAGTGGGCGAACCAATGTGGGGCGGCACACCCTGAGCTACGACTTCGATCCAATCATAGTCGGCAGAGTAATCGCCTTCGATTGGGAATTTTAGGACCCAAAGTGTCGCGTAAATGCTCATGATTGAATGTGCATGTTGGTTGGGCCGCCATTTTTGGCGGCCCAACGGTTTTAACCCTCTATGAACAGCTTCCAGTCGTTGACCTGTGCCGTGTTGCGAATGAATGCCGAAACCGGCAACTCCTTCGGCGCACGCGGCACCGAGAGCAGTTTCAGGCCGGCCTCGTGGAAGGCGGTCAGCCTTCTTCTGGTTCACCTCTTTGGCCGACCAGACCAGGTTTTCCCAGGCGTCCTTGCCTCCGCGCGAGCGGGGCACAACGTGGTCCAGGCTGCCCTCGTCCGGGCGCAGGAAACGGCCGGTGTACTGGCAGCGGTTACCGTCACGCTCGCGGATTGTGCGAGCGCAAAGCTTCGGGCGCTTCTTTCGGTTCGCGTCACGCGGCTATGGAAAAACTTTATTTCGTTCGCCGCGTTCGCCGGGTGACCTTGAACGAGCGAAGCTTCCCCCGTCACCAAAGTGGCCCCACCCGGAATCGCACCGAGCTAAAACTCGCCCAATCTACACTTTCAGCTTTCACGGCATGAGCTAGAGCGGGGGAGGCCAGCAACCTGGAGTTCAGGACACTCCCTCTCTGTGCTTTGACCTATGGGGACGGAAAAGCCGGTTGCGACCCGCCCAAAATCAACCGGCTCAAAAGTATTGATGTGAGCGCGGTTGCTAAACAAATGCTTTGGCGTGTTCAGCTAGTAAATTGGCGCGTCCTGCTAGTGACGAATCTCTAAGGGAGGCTATCTTGCAACCATGACTGCAACCAAGGTTGTTAGCGATCGGTTCAAGGTTTCCAGCCTCCTCGCCGGGCGGCTCAAGGAACATCAAGTCGCCGCACCCGCCGTTCTGCGCCGAGCGGGACTGCCGGCCGGCTTCTTCCAGCAGGAGAAAATTTACGTCACGACCGCCGAACTCTTTGCGCTCTGGCGGGCCATTGGGGAAACCAGCGTAGATCCTGCTATTGGCCTGAAGCTGGGCGCCGAACCCCGTTTCGAACGCTACCAGCCCACGGCCATTGCCGCCGTTTGCAGCCGGACCTTCCGCGATGCCTTGCAACGCGTCGCCCGCTACAAACAAATTACCTGCCCGGAAGAGATCCGTGTTCGCACCTCAGGCGACGAAGCCTCCGTGGAGTTCATCTACCTCCAGGCCGAGGAAGTCCAACCCAATGTGATGGTCGACCTGGTCCTGTCGTGGATCTTGGGCATTGGTCGGCGCGGCACCGACGGACAAATCGCCCCGCTTCGCCTGGAGCTCACCCGCTCGGCGCAAAACCGCGAGTTGCTGGAATCCCACTTTGGCTGCCGGGTGCGGTTCAAATCCCCGCGCAACGCACTCGTGTTTCGGAACAGCGACCTCGACCGGCCGTTTGTCACGCAGAACGAAGAGTTGCTCAAGGCGATCGGCGCTCAGTTGGAGGTTGAGCTCCAGGAGCGGAACACCAGCCCTGACGTGGGTGAACAGGTCAAGCATACGCTTAAGCGCTCACTCGCGGGCAAGCGCCCGACGCTCCAGCAGGTCGCGCGCGAGCTGTGCACGAGCACCCGCACCCTGCAGCGCCGCCTTACCGATGCGGACATCACGTTCCAGCAGCTCGTGGAAGAAACCCGACGCGAGCTGGCTCACCACTATCTGCGACACAGCACCGTTGAATTGAACGAAACCGCCTTCCTGCTGGGCTACGAAGATTCCAACTCGTTCTTTCGTGCCTTTCAAGGATGGGAAGGCACCTCGCCCGGGGAGTGGCGCACACGGCATCGCGAGGCCGAGGCCGTGGCGTGAGCGCCCGCTGAACTTTAACGCAACCATAGTAAACTAATTAACAGGAGCATTATCACATGTATAAAACCAAAGCCTATGCCGCTGCCAGTGCGACAACTCCTCTGGCTCACACCGCCATCCCGCGGCGTGAACCAACGCCACGCGACGTGCAGATCGAAATCCTCTACTGCGGCATTTGCCACTCGGACCTTCACTACGCCCGGAACGAGTGGAGCAGCCTCATGCAGACTGTTTATCCGTGCGTGCCCGGCCACGAAATTGTCGGACGCGTGACCAAGGTCGGTTCTGCGGTCACCAAATTCAAAGCGGGCGACCTGGCCGCCGTAGGCTGCCTGGTTGATTCCGATCTGTCATGTCCTCATTGTCGAGCGGGCAACGAACAGTTCTGTACGAGCCAGGTCTGGACGTATGGCGGAACTGACAAGCACCTCGGTCTTCCGACCTACGGCGGATATTCAGAAAGCATTGTGGTGGACGAGCGCTTCACGATCCGTGTGCCTGGCAATCTCCCGCTAGCCAACGCCGCGCCCTTGCTGTGCGCCGGCATCACCACCTATTCGCCCTTGCGCCACTGGAAAGTCGGTCCGGGCCAAAAGGCCGGCATTGTCGGTCTCGGTGGGCTGGGCCACATGGGTGTGAAGTTTGCCCGCGCCTTTGGCGCACAGGTCGTGGTCTTCACCACTTCCCCTTCGAAGAAAGACGACGCGATCCGTCTTGGCGCACACGAAGTCGTTATCTCACGAAACAACGACGAGATGAACAAGCACGTGGGCAGTTTCGACTTCATCCTGGATGCTGTGGCCGCCGCGCATGATGTAAACGCATATCTCAATCTCTTGAAGGTGGACGGTAATCTGACCCTGGTTGGCGCGCCCGAGAAGCCCCATGCCATCTCTGCCTTTCCCCTCATTATGGGCCGCCGCAGTCTGTCGGGGTCTCCCATTGGCGGCATCGCCGAGACCCAGGAGATGCTCGATTTTTGTGGCAAGAACAACATCACGGCAGACGTTGAAGTCATCCCGATCCAGAAGGTCAACGAGGCTTACGACCGCATGGCCAAGTCCGATGTGAAATATCGCTTTTCGATCGATATGGCCTCGCTCAAGTCGGAATAAACAACGTGACCCAGAAAGAATTCAAACATGGAGAACACCACGAAACAACAGGCACTGAGAAATGTCATCGTCGTGATCGGGGCCGGGTCAATCGGCCAAGCGATCGTTCGGCGTATTAGCGCAGGCAAGCATATCCTGCTCGCTGATTTGCGCCAGGAAAACGCCGATGCTGCGGCAAAAACTTTAAGCGATGCCGGGTTCGAGGTGAGCACGACAAAAGTAGATGTGTCATCGCGTGCTTCGGTGCATGCGCTCGTCAAACGGGCCACGTCCCTTGGCGAGGTTTCTGGTGTCATCCACGCGGCCGGGGTTTCCCCTTCCCAGGCGTCGCCGGAAACCATCTTAAAGGTGGATCTCTACGGAACGGCGCTGGTACTGGAGGAATTTGGTAATGTCATCGCGCCCGGAGGCGCTGGCGTTGTGATCGCGTCACAGTCCGGGCATCGCCTGCCGGCACTTTCTGCCGAGCAGAACGCGCTGCTTGCAACGACGCCAGTTGAGGAGCTGCTCAAACTCCCGATGCTTCAGCCCGATCAGGTCAAGGACTCGCTGCACGCTTATCAGATTTCAAAGCGCGGAAACTCGTTACGGGTAATGGCGGAAGCCGTCCGTTGGGGGAAGCGCGGTGCGCGGATTAATACGATTAGCCCTGGCATCATCATAACGCCGCTGGCGAATGATGAATTGAAAGGGCCGCGCGGCCCGGGCTACCGCCGCATGATAGAACTGTGCGCGGCCGGCCGAGCCGGAACTCCGGACGAGGTCGGAACCGTCGGCGCGCTCCTTATGGGGCCAGACGGCGCGTTTATCACCGGCAGCGACTTCCTCATGGATGGCGGAGTAACGGCGGCTTATTGGTTCGGCGAACTCGCTCCGAAGTGAAGCCATGAAACTGAACGCTCGCTAAAAATCTAACATCGAAGGAATACAATTATGCAAAAGCGACAATTAGGTAAGAGTGGTTTGGAAGTCTCGGCCATCGGGCTGGGCTGCATGGGAATGAGTTTTTCCTATGGCCCGCCCAAAGACAAACCGGAGATGATTTCCTTGATCCGGTCGGCGGTCGAATTGGGCGTCACGTTCTTCGACACCGCCGAAGTCTACGGCCCGTTCACAAACGAGGAACTCGTGGGTGAAGCCCTCGCGCCATTTCGGAAACAAGTGGTCATCGCCACGAAATTCGGCTTCGATTTGAGTGGCAGTGATACGCGGCCGGGTGCGGCGGGTTTGAACAGCCAACCAGGGCACATCAAACAGGCCGTCGAAGGCTCGCTCAAGCGGCTCAAAGTGGAGGTCATTGATTTGCTCTATCAACATCGCGTTGACCCCAACGTGCCGATTGAAGACGTGGCGGGCGCGGTTAAGGAATTGATTCAGCAGGGCAAGGTCAGACACTTCGGCCTGTCTGAAGCCGGGGTGCAGACCATCCGCCGCGCGCACGCCGTGTTGCCCGTGGCGGCGCTCCAGAGCGAATACTCACTCTGGTGGCGAGAGCCGGAAGCGGAAGTGTTGCCGACGTTGGAGGAATTGGGGATCGGCTTCGTTCCGTTCAGTCCCTTGGGCAAAGGCTTCCTCACGGGCGCAATCAACGAGAACACCAAATTCGGCAGCGACGATTTCCGCAGTAAAGTTCCGCGTTTCAGCGATGAGAACCGAAAAGCGAATCAGGCGTTGGTGGATGTGATCGGCAAGTTCGCCGCACAAAAGAAGGTGACTCCCGCTCAGGTCGCGCTGGCCTGGCTGCTGGCGCGGAAGCCGTGGATTGTTCCCATTCCCGGCACCACCAAGCTGCATCGCTTGCAGGAGAACTGTGGCGCAGCCTCCGTTAAACTTTCGCCGGAAGACCTGCATGAACTGGAAAGCGTGGCCTCCAAAATCACGGTCCGAGGGGCGCGCTACCCAGAAAATCTGCAGAAATTAGTCGGACGCTGAGACCTAAAAATATTATGGAAATCAAACGAAATGGCTCACAACCATCCAGCAAAGGACCGGCGGACTGGTTCACCGGCACGGTGCGCGTTGACTCACCCTTTAAGGGAAGCGAACCCGCGCGGGTCAGCGGCGCAATAGTTACGTTTGAACCCGGCGCGCGCACCGCGTGGCACACGCATCCACTGGGGCAGACGCTGATTGTGACCGCGGGCTGCGGACGTGTGCAGCGCGAAGGCGGCCCGATTGAAACCATCCATCCCGGAGATATTGTCTGGTTCCCACCGGGCGAAAGACATTGGCATGGTGCTTCTCCCACCACAGCCATGACGCACATCGCCATTGCGGAGTTGCTTGATGGCAAGGCCGTGGACTGGATGGAAAAGGTCACCGACGAACAATACCAAGAATGAAACCTTACATTATTTGTCACATGGTCTCATCGGTTGACGGGAAGATCGATGGAGCGGCTCTTAGCTCGGTCATGGCCGACGGCGAATATGAGGCCACCGGCGCCAAGCTGAAGGGCGACGCCTGGATATGCGGGCGCACGACTATGCAACAGCATTTTGCGCAAAAGAAGCCCTTCGTCTCCCTGTCCAAGAAACCGGCCGGGAGTCGGCCGGTCTTTGTCGCCCGCCGGGCAAAGTCCTATGCCATCTCGGTCGACACACTCGGCAGGCTCCGTTGGTCTGGCGGCGATCTGGATGGCGACCACCTCATTTGTGTCGTTAGCGAACAAACGCCAGAAGACTACCTCGACATGCTGCGGCAAAATGGGATTTCTTACGTTGTAGCAGGAACATCCTCAGTCGATCTCAGAACAGCAGTAGCCCAACTCGGAAAGTATTTTGGAATCCGCACCCTGCTGCTCGAGGGAGGCGGCCACATCAACGGCGCCTTCTTGCAGGCTGGGCTCGTGGATGAGATCAGCCTCCTGGTGGCCCCCGGCATTGACGGACGCCATGATATCCCAGCGGTATTCGACGGCCTCAGCCCATCAAAGAAGAAAGCTGTTCCTCTGAAACTAAAATCACTTGAGCGTCGCAAGCGCGACACGCTCTGGCTTCGGTACAAGGTAGTCCGATCAACGAGGCCCAGGAAGTGATCCTGGAGGCTGGCGCTCGATCCGACCCCGTGGTCTGCAATTATCGGTGAGGCTGGCTGGTTCGATTTCGATTCCGTTTGGCATAGGTAGCGCCCGTTTCGTCGGAGTTGACAAATTCCGGCGGGTAAAACATAGTATTACGTATGGTTAAGACTATTAGCAAAGTCGGGAACTCGCACGGCATCGTGTTCGATGCTGCGCTTATGGATTTGGCTCATCTTAAGGCCGGCGATCAACTGAACGTCGAAGTCCATGAGGGCGGAACGATCACGCTTACGCCCCTGCGACCTCGCCCCTCCCCGGATGAAGTCTCCAAAATCATCAAGTCCACTATGAAAGACTTTGCCCGCACGATGAAGAAGCTGGCGTGAGCGCTTCTCCCGAGAACTGCTTCCACTTGTCGGTGGAAATTGTGCGAGAAATTCACGCGGAAGCCATCGCGAGGTTCGGCGGCTTAGACGGCGTCCGTGATAGTGCCTTGTTGGAGTCCGCAGTCGCGGCCCCCCAGGCAAGTTTCGGAGGCAAGTCGCCCTATCGGGATCTGACCGAAGTTGGGGCAGCTTACTTATATTATCTCTGCCGGAATCATCCCTTCATGGATGGCAATAAACGGGCGGCTCTCGGCAGCTGTATCGTTTTCTTTCGCCTGAACGGGATTGAACCTAAGCCCGATGGACCGGAATGGGAGGAACTCGTTCTGGCTATCGCTTCAGGCAAACTCGACCGAGAACAAGCAACAATCAGACTTCGCGAATTGCTGCCCACAGGCAAATAAAGATTTCTCTGTTGTGAGTACCCGGATGAAATTTGCCATTTTAGCAGATATCCACGCGAATCTTGAAGCCTTACAGGCTGTCCTTCAGCACGCTGCCCAACGGAATTGTACTAATTACGCATTCCTTGGAGATATCGTCGGTTAACGCCGTCGTGCCTAGCTATTGGTGGGGTCAGGTCAACGCAGGGGCTTTCGGCTGTGCTCGCGGCAGGACTTGCACCTGCACTGTCGACGCTCTCGACGTCGTGCCTCTGCGTTGGGCTACGCGAGCAAGATGAGAATGGAGCCTCCCGCCGGTGCTGCCCTGGCGCGACTTTCTTACAAAGGAAGCCTGCAGGCTGCCGCAAGGAGGCTAAATGGTCGCAATCCCGAGTGCTGCCCTCGCTCGCTATCGCGAGCAGGAATGCACGTCCGGGCTGCCTGATTCTGAGTCAGCTGGGTCAGCTATTCCGCGTGAACCACGCGCCGTTGAAAATTGGCGTCCCTGACCGTCCACCCATTCACCCCTTCAAAGGCAGTGGTCAAACTGCTGGTTGCAGAATCGGCGGGGTCCGGTGATCTACTGCATGAGAGGCAGGGCTTGTTGGACTGGACTACACCACAGGGACGGATTAAGAGTTTGCCTGTTTACGTTTCAGAAAGTGAAAAGTTCTTGCCGATGAACAAAACCACACGCAGCCGGGCGCTTCGGAATGTTCACCGGGACGGCTTGCGCGAGCGCTACGACAGGCTGTGGTCGGCGAGCATCGAGAAAATCAGGACCGGAAACATCGAGTTGGATCCCATTTTAGAGGCCCGGACGCCAGACCGACGACGCGGTTTAACGGTTATTGCTCGCCCGGCCGGAGCCGTCCAACAACGTGTGGCGGCTTTCCTGAGGGAATTGCGACATTTGGAACCAAACCAGTACTATTATCCTGCCTCCGAATTCCATTTAACCGTTTTGTCGTTGTTTGCCGCCACGGTTAACCACGCGCCATTCTTGACCCAAACAGAAAGCTATGTCGCTGCCGTGGATTCGGCGCTGCGGAAAGTTGGGCCATTTCGAATTGAGTTTGAGGGTATCACGACGTCTCCAGGGGCAGTGATGATTCAAGGATTCCCAGCAAACGGTGCACTGAATGACCTGCGCGAGATCCTGCGTGAGCAACTCCAGGTTCGCCAACTGGCCGAAGGATTGGACCGGCGTTATCGGTTGGAGACCGCCCATATTACAGTTGCCCGGTTTCGCGTTCCGTTGTGCGACAGTAAACGATTAGCCGCTGCCCTTGAACGCGCGCGGCGGCGGCCCTTTGGGGCAACGAACATAGGGAACCTCAGTCTCGTTAAAAACGACTGGTACATGACGCACCAGGTTCTCGAGACGCTAAAGCGATATCGTCTTCCCGTCCGATGGTAGAGCCAAGCGCGCAGAAATGGTGGGGATGAATCCCGATTCGGAATCGGGATTCGCCTCTCGCATGTCAAATCCCGACAAGTCGGGACTGCTGAGCTACAGCCAGGAAATTGGAGCGGTGGAGGGAGTCGCACCGTCGTCTCGGCCCTTGGCATGACACCCGCGTGACTCACTTGCGTCCGCGTTGTCAAATTTCCATGACGAATGATCGTGAGCGAAGAAACGGCTTCACGCTCGTCGAACTGTTAGTAGTCATCGCCATTATTGCCATATTGGCGAGCTTGTTGCTTCCCGCTCTGTCCCGCGCCAAGGCTTCCGCCCAACGGGCGAACTGTATCAGCAACGCCCGCCAGATAAGCATGGCCATTCACCTCTATGCCGCTGACCACAAAGACATTTTGCCTGACGCCAAGTAATTCACCTGGGACAAACTCGAAACCAATCACTTCCTCATTTTTTACAAACGGTTGTTGAAGAATTATATCGGACTTCACGAAACGTCTTCTCCGCAGGACAAATTGTTCGCCTGTCCGGCAGATGCTTACTACTACGATTTCCCGGTCCCGAATTGGGTTGGCCGGAGTCTCCATGACCTACCCACCACAGATTATTCCAGCTATGGCTTTATTGGCGGTGGAAACTCGCCCAACCAGCCCAAGCCGCCCGCAGCGCTAAACCAGGAAACCTACGGCGGAGTCGGCGGTTTAAGGCTCACTTCGATACGGGATCCGGTGAAAACCGTTCTCGTGATGGAACTTTCAGCAGGCTTTCCATGGTCTTGGCATCAACCAAAACATGTGCCTTCAGGTCAGTTCGCGTTCAATGACGCCAGGAACGTAATCGGCTTCGCCGATGGACATGTCGGCTACATCAAAATGTACTACTCTGCCACAATTAATCTGCCAACTTGCAACTACGAGCCGCCCGCTGGATACGAATACAAATGGCATGCGAATTGACTTTTCATCATGCTCACCTAGAGGCGTGGGCCTTGGCCGCCCACGTTTCGCTGCCCGCGTAAGTGATGAGCCGAGGAGCGAGATTCGCACTCGCGATGGGCGTGACGCGGAGCATCAATGCTACTGTTCACCTTGACGCCGGCACATTGAGCCGGCCACTGGAGTTGAACCAATCGCGATAATCCACAATTTCGGCCCATCAATGTGCTTGCGCACAGCCATTAAGCGAAGCTGACAAAAGGGCCACTGTGGAATCGCCTGGAGTGCTACCGTAATACCACTGCGGAACGCTCTGCGGGAGGAACCTGCCACTACCGGGTCCACGAGAGCCCACGATCTATGGCCCCCTAAATTCAAATCCTCATAATCTTCGTCATCGCACGCTTCGATTCGAGCAGGTCGAGCCTGCTGCTCATGGCTCACACCTTCACCGTAACGTTGGGATACACGCTCACACTGCTCATCGGCGGACTGGGAATTTGTTTCGTGAGCCAGCGATGCGTAGAGGATTTTTCGACGTCTCGATTGCATTCCATTGCCCGCGTCAGTCTGGTCCTTGGCAGCGTCGCGCTGTTCCTTACGACTGTCGGCGTCCTGCTGGGAGTGGTCTGGACCGAAATCGAGTGGGGTCGCTATTGGTCCTGGGATTCCAAGGAGATCGGCGGGCTGAGCGTCGTTGTTTGGCTGGTTTGCTACTTAGTCGCGCACCGGCTTTTCAAAAGCAGCGAGCGCGGAGTTCTTACCGTCAGCATGCTTGGAAACATTGTGGTAAGCCTCGCATGGTTTGGACCGCAGGTGAACGGTTTGCATCAATATGGGACGCCCAACACCTCTCTCCTGCTGAAGATTGCGATCCTGGTCAACATCGCTTTCTTCGCCATTGGATTTGTCCCGGCTGGCCGATTGCGATTAAGAAAAGACGGATAAGAGAAGAACTGGGAATAAGGGTGCTCTACCACTGAACTACGCCTCCATATGGCGGAGGCGGTAACCTGCATTCCTTCGGCCCTTTCAAATTGCCCGACGGACAAGAGACGAGATGGGAACCCAGCCAAATCAGCGGCCGGGGCGGGGTTCGACCCCGCTCGTCCTTTCGGACTTCACCGATAACCCAAACTCAACGACCCGTCGTAAACGGCACTCCCGATGGGAATCGAACCCACATCTCCCGGAAATAAATTCGGGTGTTCTCTCGCAGTTGAAGTACAGGGTGATGAGATGGGCAAGGGGCACCGCAGATACGGCGCTTCGCAAGCGGAATCGAACCTACATCACCGAGCTTTCGCTGCTGGCGCACGGCCACCGGCGGCTCTCTCACGGTGAGCAACCACCCCTTCGCTTGGAGCGATAACCCGCGAACTTCGGCCCATCAAATATCTTCCAACTCAGCTGGCCCTGGCGTTCTTGCTCAGCCATTCGGCATAAGCAGCCTGCTTCAGTTTCCCGTCGGCGAAAGCCAAAGTCATTTGAACCACAGATTCTTCCGTCGCGGTAAACTCCATTCCGTTAATTTCCAGGAAGGTCGCCGCAAGCATGAAACCTATCCGCTTGTTGCCATCAAGAAACGGGTGGTTCAAAATGATGCCTGCCGCGTAGCTTGCGGCCATTTCAGCTAAAGCAGGCGAGCCGTAAGCAAAGAGATGCTGTGGTTTGAAAATGGTCAAGGGCGACGGGATTTGCACACGCACAGTCCGCGTCACAGGCGGAGATGCTAACTCTAACGGGAGGACCAACCTGAAACTCCATAAACGGCTTGCCTGAGTTAAAGCGAAAGGCAAACATTGTGAGTGAAACGAGAACGACGTCTTGATGATGTCTGAGAGTGCCAAACGAAATCGGTTGTCCACCCTCCGCAGCAGCGACGTGCATCAAATGCGCGTTATATCTATCGCAAGTAACCTAATCTTGTCTACTTATATATTTATGGGGCCTTATATCTTGAATTCAAATATTTGGATAAGATGCTGGGTGATTAGGTTACTAAGTTAGCTCCTCTGCCTTCATACAGGTGGCGCCGAATCTCGTCCCGGTGTTCGGCTGCATCGCCGCAGGTCATTTGATCGGCAGCAGTTACTGCTTCAGCCAACGCCACACCCACTTCGGCCTCCCCGGCAGCCACCAATGTAGCCCCTGCTCGGCGTAGCGCCGGCGCCTCCCGCAGATGAGTGCAGCGGGCCAGTACACGCAGCTCCGGATTGAGCTCCATCGCGTGTTTGATGATTTCCGCAGCATCCTCGACGTTCGCACTTAAGATCAGAGTGCCAACAGCTTCAATGCCGGCCTCCACCAGCGTCCCTGGCTGACGAACGTCGCCGTAGACTGCTTTGTGGCCCATTTCACGCAGTAGGCGTACGGTGTCCAGGTTCAGATCGATCACGATGATTTCGGCACTGCGAGCGATGAGTAACTGATGCACAATTTGCCCCACCGGGCCGAAGCCAACCAGAATGCAGCGATTTGGGTCCACCGTTAGACGGCGGGCGGACTGCGATGGTGCGCGCTCTCCATTTCTCGCCGTGGCCCGACGACGCGCCCAGCCATACACGTAGGGATTCAAAGCAATCGAAACAATGGAGGCCGCCACCAAGGCATTCCATCCAGCGTTGTTGATAAGGCCCAAACTGAGGGCGACGGTGCCGAGGATGAAACTGAATTCACCCACTTGTGAGAAGGCCGTCCCAATTGGAATAGCAGTTACCCAGGGCTCCCCCAACAGACGCACCGTCAGCGTCGCGGCTAGGGGCTTAACCACCACGACGACGAGCAGAACCAGCCCGATGATAAACGGAACATTCATCAAACTTTTGGGATCAAAGAGCATGCCGACCGAAACGAAAAAGAGCACGGCAAAGGCGTCCCGCATCGGCAAAGCGTCATTAGCGGCCCGAGTCGCGAACTCGGACCGGCCCACGGCCAGGCCCGCAAGAAACGCTCCCAAGGCCATGGACACACCAAAGACCTTGGCAGAGCCCACCGCGATTCCGACCGCGGATACCAGCACCGCGAGCGTGAACAGTTCTCGAGAGCGGGTTCGAGCGACCCGCTCCATCCCCCACGGAATCACCCATTTGCCTAGCACCACCACCACAGCTAACAAGCATAGGACCTTGAAGCCCGCAACACCCAGCACCACCCCGATGTTCTGCTCACCTCCAGCGCCGGACGCAAACACGATGGGCAATAAGAGCAGCAACACCACCGTCAGAATGTCCTCGACCACGGTCCACCCGATCGCGACGTGACCGATCCGTGCGTGCAGGTCGTGCCACTCGGCCAGAACCAGCGCCATCACGACCGTGCTGGCCACCGAGATTGCCATGCCAAGGATCAGGCCGGCCGTCCAGGTCCAGCCCAACAAATGCAGCAGCCCCGCAAGCGCCAGTGTGGAGAGCGTGCTCTGGATGAGCGCCCCGGGCACCGCTATCCGCCATACCGCGATCAGTTCCCGCAAATGGAAGCGCAGCCCGATCCCAAACAGCAGCAGGATTACTCCGATTTCGGCGAACTGTTCCGCCACCAACCGATTGACCACCACGCCCGGCGTGAACGGGCCGACCGCAATCCCGGCCAACAAGTAGCCGATGATCGGAGACAACTTCAGGCGCAGGGCGATATACCCAAAAAGCAGAGCCCCCGCCAACCCGACAGCAAAGGTGACCAATACGCTGAGTTCTTCCATTCAAGCTGAGAAGTTGCGCGGCTCGGCGGAGCAGCGCAAATGAATTTGCCCTGCTGGAGCGTACCCTCAGTAGATGCCTGGGGGCGTCAGTGGTGGGGTAAGCTGCTCTTCGGTTTCGTCCTTGCGGACAACTCCTTCGGAAACGGTAACAACCGAATTTACGCCTCCGAAAGGATTAGGTGTTGTGGCCTGCCCCAACGGATCTGGTAGCCATCGTCCGTCCACGACGAACAAGTACTCATACGTGCCGGGAGGAAGGGCCAATTCTTTAAGCCACCGCCCCTGACCCATGTTGATCATTGGTGTGGCCTCAGGACGCCATTCATTGAACGTGCCTGCGATCGCGACGGCGGTCGCGGTCGGTTGACTGAATTCCACATGCACGGCGTGCCGAGCATTGCCGTGGCTGTGCCTGTTTGTTTTTTCATTTCTCTTTTTCATAGGTCTATTCGTGGTCTTGCTCTTATTCGTTGATGCCCCAAAACCTGTAAGCGGAACCAGAATCTAATTCCAAAGTCGGGGGCTTCACCCAGCGGATGAGTTCGCGTCGAAGGACGTTCCGTTGCGCTTGGCCTGGCCTGGGCATTTCCATAGCTGCCTCGATGATTTGCAGGAGCCGGCCAGGGGAATCGCCCTTACCGACGAGCAGTCCCGCCCGTATCGCGCCTTCCATCGCGAAATGACCGGTGCGTCCAGTAACCAGGATGACTGCCGGACAGTCAGGCTCGTTTAGCAGCGTGTCAGCCGTCTTCCAGGCCGCTTCGTCCGGCAAATCCAGGTCCAGGAGCACAGCGCTCGGTCGGACGACTTGCAGGACCTCGACCGTGCCCGCAGCGGGGTCTGCCTTCACGACCATGAGGCCGGCCTCATTGGCCACCGAGCGCAGATTCTCGTGCAGCACGGTGTCGTTGCTGACGAGCAGAATCGTCCTGCTCGCCGTCTGCAATGAGTGGAATCGGTAAAAACCGTCGACCCAAAACTCATTGGCACGCTTTCTCGTTTCCTTGAATCGTGTTTTCATAAGCGTGAGCGCGTAAATTCCGATGTCACGCCCTTGCGGCAAACAAACCGGAGGATGTCCGCGCTGGATTCAACCCAAGACGGACGTTCGTTTTCCATTTGTCGGCACGACGGTTCTTCCGGGAACGGATCTGTTTTTCCAGATTTCTGACCACCTTGACCAGGGCAGCCGGAACCGTGTGATCGCTGGCTTCCGCGTGGAAGTCGGGACCGGGTACCTCCAACTCGGTCAGAACTCGGAACGCAGGCTTTATGCCGCGCTGCCACTCAAGCGTTACCCGAGCGGTGGCAATTGCCGCAAGGTTTTGCAGCTTTCTGAGATTCGTTTCGACCAGTTCTTCCCAAACGGCCCGTTTCGTCAGGCCGCAATACTTCACAATGATGTTCATATTTCCTTTTAGTTTCTCGTAATTGGTTTTCGTTAAAGTTCGGATCCCAACCGCGACAGGCGGTTTAGATGAGGGGTGGCACACCTGGGAAAGCTCCATGCCCAACAAGGGCATACCGAGAAAACTCAGGGGCAGAATTACGAGACCAACGAAGGAGCACGCGGCTCCAAAGCGGTGCGCCAAAGGAACTGCCAGGACTGGATTCGTTCCAGGCTGGCTGGCAGAGAAATAAAGGAAGAAATCGTTTGCTCCGGCATGATGGTTGACTGCGCCAGAAAGACCGGCGCACCAAATCCATCCGTGCCGTGCTGGACATTCACCCGCCGGCACCTCTGAAGTGTCGATTCGAACGAATTGTCTGCCGACGCCGCCTTATGCTTGCCGCTCTCGTGTGAAAGCAAGCAACGGGGGCTATTACACCTACGGCCGGTCGTTAGATCGCCAAAGCAGTCCCCGGACACCAGCAGGAACAACGCTGGCATCACAACGACTAAAATGACTTTCACCCGACTCATCTTCAGTTGGACGTGGCTCATGTTCGAGCGTTCAATCAAAACTTTTGCGACAGCAAACGCCTGAGCAGAGCAACACGCGCGTAAGAAGCTATCCCAGCGAAGCACAAAAGGCCCATTACAAAAAAGGAACGTGGTTATAACTGGGAACGCCATGAAACCCTTTCGACCAGCGGTTCAGCCTTTGAGGGAGATCAAGCTCGCCGCTGCGACGAGTTCTCTGAAGATTCCGGCTTAGGCAATACCGGGATCGACTCGGCAAGCTGAATTGCTTGAATTGATAAACAGATGAGGCCTTGCTTCATCTATTTTACATATCTCAAGCTTTTCGCTTTTAGGCCTGAATCTTCAACCCCAATTTCCTTGAGCTTTGCCAGTGCTTCCGCGATGAAACTCATGTCCGGAAAGTAGCCACATGGCCCCGAGGTGTCACAAAAAGTCAGCAGCAGTCGCAACTTCACTGTGCTTGTCGCTTTTCTACGTTAAGTTAAGGACAACATTATGCGCTATTTGGTGAAAGCGAAGGTAAAGCCCGGCCAGGAAGAGCCCCTCCTGGCGGCGATTGAATCCGGTGCCTTGGGCCGGGGCTCGGTGGCAGGCGACGAGTATCTGCATGATATGACCAAGGCCAGGATTGCAGCTGATGGCGTCTGCACCTGGGTTGAAGTCTGCTTTTGTGCGACTCCTCTGGAGGAGGAACGGCCTTATTGGGAGCAGTACTTTGATCTGCTCCGGGTTAAGGATGCTCACGCCCGGAAGAACTGCCGCGACGCAAACGGAACCGAGCCCTGGGCCTGTTGCAATTGCGATTGCACAGAAAAACTCGATCGACGTCTCCAACTCGTCGGTGAATCGTTCCTAGGCTCGCTCAAGCAACAAGCGTCCGGCGCGTCTTGATGCAAGTGGTCGTCAGGAGGCGTCCCTGCGCTCCAGCACTACCTCCGTCGGCCATGCAGCGGGGGAAAGCCGCAGTAGGTACATCGCAGTTTCCGCAATGTCCTCCGGCTGCAGATAATCCGGACCGCTCGCACCGGTCATCGGAGTGGCGACCATTGCCGGGCAAATCGCGATCGCTTTGATGTGGTCGGCTTTGCCTTCATCCGCCAGTGCCTGAGTGAGCCCAATGATGCCGAACTTCGAGGCGCTGTACGTTCCCGTGCCGCTCCAGGCCTCTTTTCCTGCCAGTGAAGAAACGTTGATGATTACTCCGCGCGGATCGCTTTTGTTGCGCTTCATTTGTGAATACGCAGCGCGCGAGCACCAAAACGTTCCGTAGAGATTCGTCTTAAGCACCCGGTCAAATTCCTCCGTTGTGGTTTCAGCGACCCGACCACCACCTCCGACCCCGGCATTGTTGATGAGAATATGAAGGGATCCGAATTTCGCCACGGCTTCTTGAATCAGCCCAACGCAATCGGACTCGCGTGACACATCCGCTTCCACCGCGTGCGTCTGCACGTTGAACTCCCGGGCAAGGTCGTTTGCAACTGCCTGGCTTTTGCTCTGCCGGCGTCCGGCAATGACCAGATTGCATCCCGCTTGGACCAATGCCGCGGATGTGGCCAAGCCGATGCCGCTGTTACCGCCGGTCACAACCGCAGTTTTTCCCTTCAATTCCAGTTTGTTGCCATTGAGTGCCATATTTACCTTGCAACAACATTAGCTCTTTAGTTGCCATTGCGCATCCCAAAGTCGGAAGCGAAATAAGGGCAATATGGGTTATGAAATTTCCAGCTCGCGCAGGCAATTAGGCGCTACGGATCACTGAACCTCACCACTGTTGTTGCCAGCTGTTGCTATCTGTTGCCAGCTTCTCTAGAGCCTCACCTAGCATCTGCCGATAATCTGGCGTGATCCAACTGTCCGCAACAGGATCAAAGATCTGCTTATGACGATCGTCCTTCTAGATCGGAAAATCAAATCCCAACTCACCACGGGTTGAGCTCGGCTCGATCAAAGTGCCCGGCTTTACCAACGGGCAGGCACGAGCCCGCACCAATGGCGGCGCCGCCTGGTCCACCTGCGTTCCAGGTAAACCGATCTGCTGCGTTTGAATTCATAAGCCGTCAGCTTTGACTGCTCAACCGCTGGAGCTTCATCAACCGTTAGAAAATTCTAACGTTCGCTTAATGAGCCGCCGAGGCCACACGTGACAGAATTACAACCCGGATGAGCTCCTTGAAACGGAGGGTTCATCGAACGCGGGTGCAATCTCCTTACAACCGGAACCGCGGTTTGTAATGGCCGTCCGGGCGCATGTGCAATGAGCTTGAGGCAGCAATGCCAAACCAGACTAAAAAATGAAAACGGTAGATGGGCCGACGCAAATCTCGTATTACTTCCTGCCCGCTGTCCTGATTCTCTGCGGTTGGCTGCACTTGGCGTCGCTTCTGTTGGCCACGCTCTTCGCGTTTCTGGCGCTTCGGAAGCTGTGCTTTTGGGAGCAGCGTGGCAAGTGGCTGGCGACGGGGCTGTTTCTGGTCTTGTTGGCAGGCATTACCTATGGTTTGGGCCACTTTGCCACCCGCACGTTCCAAGCCCTCCCGGAAATTGCCGACAAGTCGATTCCCCGCATAATCGAGTTCGCCAAAAAATACCAGATCGAGCTCCCGTTCACCGATTATGACAGTTTGAAAGATGCAGCGATTGACATCGGAAAAGACCAGACCCGATATCTTGGTAACGTGGCCAAGGCCGCCAAGGGCGCCACCACTCAATTCCTCTACCTGATCGTCGGATGCGTGGTTGCCATTGGTATCTTTCTAAATCCCCGATTTGAACTCGCCCGAACTGCTCAATCTGCTCCGGGCAACCTCTATTCTCGATGTTGCGAGCAGATTGCAGCCCGGTTCAGGTTGTTCTATCAGAGTTTTGTTACGGTCATGGGAGCGCAGATCGTCATCTCGGCGATCAATACGGTGCTCACAGCCATCTTCGTCATCGCCGTGCAGTTGCCTTATGCCGTGGTTGTGATCGGCGTGACCTTTCTTTGCGGGCTGCTTCCTGTGATAGGGAATCTCTTGAGCAATGCAATTATCGTAGCCATCGGCTTCACGGTTTCGCCCAAAATGGCACTTGTCGCGCTTGTGTTTCTCATCGTCGTTCACAAGCTGGAATACTTCCTTAACAGCAAGATTGTCGGCGATCGCATTGGGAACCCTTTGTGGCTAACGTTACTGGCGCTGGTCCTGGGAGAGCGCCTCATGGGCGTGCCGGGAATGATTCTCGCGGCGGTCGTCCTCAACTACATTAAGTTGGAGGCCTCGGCGATTGCGAAACCGACTGAGCGAGCGGACTTCCTCGACGCAGTCACTCCCCCCAAAGTGGAAGCCAACCCAAAATTCCAAACCGCGGAATTGATTTGTGAAGAAGGTAAATCAGGGCTTTGAACCGCACGGTCGAGCGAAGGCTAGTCGTTTGCTCACGGCAACTGGATTTGTATCGCGCTGGACCTGTATCGCGCAACCCGTGCAGTTTCGCCAGGGGCTGGTTGAACGGTTCGCCGCACATCGCACACCGTTAGAAATTTCTAACTGTGCCTTAACGCTTTTCAAATGGTTGGTGTGGCAATTTGAGCGCGTTATGAAAGACAAAGTATCACTGCTGTTGATTGGCGCCGTGCTTGCCGCGGTGGTTATTCCCGTTCAGGCAAAAGTTTCGCAGCAAACGCTTGATAACCTGAACACGGCGTTTCAGGGCGAGTCAAATGCGGCGCACCGCTACGAGGCGTTCGCAAAGACGGCGGATTCCGAGGGCCACAGTCAGGCGGCGCGGCTCTTCAGGGCGGCTGCAAAAGCGGAAACCATCCACAAGGAAAACCATAAGCAGGCGATTCTGGCGCTCGGTGGGAAAGTCAAAGACTTCAAACTCGATGAGTTGAAGGTCGGGACTACCGCCGAGAATCTCTGGGCGGCGATTAAGGGCGAGAGCTATGAGCGTGACACTATGTATCCGGACTTCCTTAAACAGGCCAAAGCAGATGGCTCCAAGGAAGCCACGCGCACGCTTTTGTATGCCGAGAAAGCCGAAGCCGAGCATGCCAAGCTCTATCAAGAAGCTCTGGACAGCTTGGGCCAAAGGCGGGACCTGTCCATTTTCGTTTGCAAGGTATGCGGTTATACCACCACGAAGCTGCCAGAGCGCAACTGCCCGAGTTGCCGGGAGTCGGTCAGCGATTTCGAACGCATCAACTAACCGGGAATCCATTCTGCCCAGGTCGTTATGAATCTTGTGCCCGATCCTCTGCACCCGGCAGTAGTCCACTTCCCAATTGTTCTGCTGCTCTTGGGCGCGCCTGCGGCCGCTGTGGCGGTGTTTTGGAGAAAACACCACGTCCCGGTGCTGGCAGCCGCGTTGCTTGTGTTCGGTGCATTGGGAACGTGGGGGGCTGTTGAATCGGGCGAGTCCGATGGCGGACTGGTCGAAAACACCTCGCCTCAGCTCAATGAGTTGGTGGATGCGCATGAGCTGTGGGCAAAGCGGACTCTGGGCATCAGTATTTTAGCTGCGTTCGCCGCCGGAGGTTCGGTGCTGGCGGCCCGATGGCCACGGATTGCACGTTCGGTGGCCATCGTGGCCGCGCTGGCCTCAGTTGCGGCGGCTTACGGCATATATGAAACCGGCCATCGCGGAGGAGCGCTCGTTTACCGTCACGGCACAGGTGTTGAGCTCGCCACGATAGCCAAATCCGCGGCTCTGGAGGCGCCAAAGCAACGCACAATCTCGCGAGACGACGACTAACAAGGCTTTTGTGTTCTGTTTTCGAGCGAGAATGATTAGTGTTGGATCCGCGGGACGTTCACCTGCGCTATGAAACTTCTCCTGGCAGAAGACGATTCCAAGCTTCTCCGGCACCTGGCCACAGGGCTTCGAGGCGCCGGCCATGTGGTGGATTGCGCCCAGGACGGGGCCGAGGCTCGATGGGCCATTGAAAACGGATCGTACGAAGCGTTGGTCCTCGACATCATGATGCCGCAGGTGGACGGCGTCACTTTGGTGCGGGGACTGCGACGGCGGGGAGTGACGTCCCCGGTCATCTTCATCACCGCTCGCGGCGAGGTGAGAGACCGGGTCGCCGGATTGGATGCGGGCGCCGACGATTACCTGGTTAAGCCCTTCTCTTTGGATGAATTGCTGGCCCGTTTGCGGGCTTTGACCAGACGAAACCGGGGCGAGATCAGCCAGGTTTTGCGCGTGGCGGATTTGGAACTGGACTTACTGGCCCGTTCGGTTCGTCGCGGGGCCGAGACCATTGTGCTCACCAACCGCGAGTTTGCGTTGCTGGAACTGCTGGCACAGTCCTCACCGCGTACCGTTTCAAAAAGCGCCATCGTCGAGCGTGTTTGGGACCAGCATTTCGACGGCGGAACCAACGTGGTGAACGTCTATATTAATTACCTGCGTTCGAAGATTGATCGCCCCGGGCAGGAGTCACTGATTCGGACGGTGCGCGGGATCGGTTTTGCCTTGGTGCCGCTGGAGGCCACATGAAATCGCTACGCTGGCGACTCACAGCCTGGTTTGCACTGAGCCTGTTGGTGGTGGTCGCGGTGCTCGTTGTGTCGGCTCATTGGCATCTCGACTATGAGTTGCGGAAAGAAAAATGGGAGCGCAGCAACCCCAACCAACCGGATTGGATTTTGCACGGCAGCTTTACCGACAAGGAAGTTCGCGACATCCTGGGCGAGTTGCTGCAATTCTGGGTGATTGTTGGAGTTCCCACCGTTGGTTTGGTATTAGTAGCGGCTTATTTTCTAGGGCGCCGATCAACTAGACCTGTGCGCAAACTCAATGACCAACTGACCAGGTTGGGGGCGACTACGTTAGGCCAACGGGTGGAGGCACCAGATGCCGACCCTGAGATCGCCGAACTCGTACAGCATCTCAATGATCTTTTGGCACGACTTGAAACGTCTTTCACGCAATTGCGCGAGTATTCCAGCCAGGTGGCTCATGAGCTGCGCACCCCCTTGCAGCTGATGAAGCTGCAGATCGAGAACAACGCAGCCAAAATGGAGCCGGAACTGGCCGAGGATTTGCAGGAGGAACTGGCGCGGCTTTCCACCTATGTGGAGACGGCGCTGACCATCGCCCGTGCCGAGCAAGGCCGATTGGAAACGAGTCCGGAGACTCTCCCGCTTAAGGAATTTCTAACTGATGTCGTGGAGCCTTTCAGCCGATTGGCAACGGCTGACCGAAGACGTCTGCTGTGGGCATGCCCTGCGAATGTAGTTGCCTGCACCGACCGCAATCTCCTGAAGCAAATCCTTTTCAATCTGCTCAGCAACGCCCTGAAACATGGACGTGAGGATATCCTGCTGCGCGCCCGTGTGTGTGAGGGAGCGGTCTGGGTTCTCCTCGGGAACCGCGTCAGGAACATTAAAACCGTTGGAGCAGCCGGGGATGGAAATGGCTTAGGCATCGGGCTGCGCTTGGTCCGCGCTCTGGCTTCGCAGCTAAATGGAACGCGGCTCACCTTTCGAACGCAGAACTATTTTTGGGTCAGACTGAGGGTGCCTGCGGGGCAACCCCCAGCGAACGCCGTGACATCAGAAGCTCAATATGAGGATCAAATCAAATAGAGAATTGAGATTCATTTCAGCGCGTTCGGGTATAACCACCGCCCCGCTTTGTAATGGGCGTTGGGCTTTCCTTCGGACTACTGTTGCCGTGTGCGCGCTTGCCAGAGTTTTTGAAGCTTGGCGAAAAGCCGCAGGTGCTTTGATTGAACGTTCAGAAGCAAGCCGCGTCGAAGTGATGATGAGTCGGGTAAAATCCATTTTGGTTTCGGTCATACCGGCCCTGGTGCTGCTGGCCTCTTTGGACTGCTTTACCGAATCCTTTTCTTGCGCCGGCTGTGGTGCCCCCAGCTACGCAGCCCCTGCCCATGGGCACAATAACCAAAGCCCCGTGCCCGGTGAGAGCTCATTGGATCAGGCGGTTCAGCGTTGGAGTCGCCGTTTAAACATTCAGCCGGGCTCGGAGGGATTCTCTCCGCCGGTCGCTCTTGCTTTGTGGCAACCTGCGGCTCCCGAACTAGCCGTCCGTTGGACAGAGCTTTCCCCTGCTAACCTGGCTCTGGCCCAGACTTGGCAGTTCCATTGGCGTGCGGCTGCAGAGCCCCGCGCTCCCTCCTCGGTTTCCTAAGTTGATCCTGCGTCCCTTTTGCGCGTTGCGCGCAGACGGTCCACAGGTCGGCTGAGCCATCGGCTTGGCCTCATCCAAACCACGATTCGCAGTCGTGATCCGAACTTTAACCAAAAACCATTTTCATGAAGAAGACAGATGAAACCGAATCTAATCGAAATGCAGATACAGTTGCATCGGCAGCACGCCGAGCGCCGTCTTACAACACCAAGGAAGTGCCCTGTCTGCACCGCTACGGAACTGGTGCCAGCGCAGAGGCGCGGGATTGAAATTGATTACTGTCCAAAATGCCGCGGTGTTTGGCTGGACCGTGGAGAGCTCGAAACGCTCATCGAACAAGCCGGCAACGGTGCACCCGAAATTCACATCCGATGCGGGCCCATCGCGGGTGATAAGAACGGTGGCCCACAGGTAGTCCCGACATTCAATCATAGGTATCTGGGTCAGCCTGAGCGGAAGCGCTCCTGGCTGAGAGAAATCTTCGGCTGATTAACCAAGCAACTTTCAAGAGAAATTATGAACATCATCGTGCGTTATTGCGGCCTGACCAAACGGGCCATCTGGCAAGAGTTGGTTGAAACGAAAATGAGAAAACTGCAGAACCTGGCAGGCATCGCGACGGCCCGGGTCACCCTGGAATGGCAACACGGAGTCAAACCGGCGTTTCGGGTGCTGACGCAGTTGGAAGTGCCAGGTCCTGATTTTCATGCCGAGGCCAGGGATCACACCCTTCCGGCAGCCGTGGTCAAGGTGTTTAAGAGCCTTGAAAAGCAGATCCGTTCACGAAAGAACCGCCAGGCGGACAAATGGAAGACCAACGTGCGACTCGGGCTTAACTCAGTGCGCACATCCGCGGGCTTCCTGGGATCGAGGGCCTGATACCGGGCTCCGACAGATCAGAGCTTATGAATGCTCAATTCGCGGAAATCAGAACACGCAACAGCGAATTCCTGCACGGCGTAACACAACTGTCGCCGTCATCCCACACGGCCTGCCGAACGATCTTGCTCATCAGGAATGACAGGGAGTTTGATCAGAACCTGCGTTCCCAGGCGAACACGCTCGGACTTTTCGTAGTAAGAGCCGAGCGTGCCGTCGGCACGCTTGCCATTTTGCAGGCCACCAAGCCTGAGGCGGTGCTTCTGGATCTGGATTTGCCAGACGAAGCAGCCTGGCAAATAGCCGACCTGGTGCTGGGCGAGCCTAGCTGTCCTGCAGTCATCATGCTCACCGGACGAATTGTTCAGTTCGATATACGGACTGCTCTCCGCGCCGGGGTTCTGGTGAGCAAAAGCGAATCTCCAGAACGAATTCTCGAAATCGTTGAAGAGAAGTTGGAACTCCCCGAAGCCAACCGCGCCGAACGAAACGCCATCCAAAGGGTGCTGATTCGCTGGCTGCGGCCCTCAGGTTGGGCCGGATCAACGACCCCAGCGTTCCGGTGTTGGGGCATAAACGAATAAACAACAAACACGCAAGAAACAAAGAACCTATGACAAAGACAAAGAACCAAAAATCAAACGGACATGGCAACGGACAACAAGTTGTGCATGTGGAGTTCAGGCATCCAGGAGCGACAGCCGTCGCGATTGCTGGCACGTTCAATGACTGGCGCCCAGAGGCCGCGCCAATGGTGGGAATGGGGGAAGGCCGGTGGCTCAAAGACCTCGTCCTACCCTCGGGCAAGTACGAGTATCTGTTCGTCGCCGATGGTCAGTGGGTGGCCGACCCACTCGCAGAGGAAACGGTGCCCAATCCATTTGGTGGCGTGAACTGCGTGATCACGGTTCCAGATGGGCAAAAAGGCAATGGCCATGTGAAGAATCAGCACCGGGGTTAACCAAGTTCGCAGCCAACGAATCTGAACAGGTCCAAGTCTTCTGGCGCCTGTCTCATCAGGTGAAAGCAAAAGGTAATTATGCCGAGCCCATTCCGGTCCTTGCAAGCTGGAGCCGGAATGGGCGTCCGAGCGTTTCACAAGACTTGAGATTGTTGATGAACCCGCCTCCGAAATGAAGACTCTCCAATACCATGCCCAGTCACGAGTTTGAGCCGTGCGTCCTGAAGACGGCCGCCTCCCTATTGACCAGCAATCCTTTGCTCAAAGCAATTTCGATTAACCGCAGCCAAGGAAGGCTCTCCGTCGCAACCATTGGTGGCAGTCTCGATTTGAAAGTCCGCGAGGAGATCGCACGCACCATCGGAGCAACCCCTGCCGTATCAGGCACAGATACCTGCAAATTACTGAAAGCCAACACGGGTTGTTCGGAATGTGGCATCTCACTTGAACCGATCCGAAAGCAAGGGTTCGTTATTGCGCGGGAGAAAGGCGAAACCACCATCGCTCGAGCAAGCTGCCCCACTGCACCCAGCTTTTGGCTGTGGCAAGGCTTTCCTCTGCCAACAATTGCGCCGCGCGAGGTTCGAATTCCCGAGGCTGAGGCCGAACTCAAAGAATGGAAGGCGCGGGCCAGCGCGGCAGCACTGTGTGGCATCTTCGGTTTGGCGGCCTACGTATTAAGAGCGGGCTCATGGCCAACGATCCTCTACTCACTCGCTTTCGCAGCCGGCGGCCTCTTTGCAGCAAAGGAGGCGTGGTCGCGAATTCGGGAAAGGGTTCTGGATGTTCATTTCCTGATGCTTGCAGTCGCCGGCGGGAGCGCGGCCGTTGGGGCTTGGGGAGAAGGCGCCATGTTGCTCTTTCTCTTCTCCGCGTCCGGCGCCCTCGAATCCTACGCTATGGGCCGCACTCAGCGAGAAATCCGCTCGCTATTCAGGACGGCACCTAAAACGGCTTCCGTGCTGGATTCCAATGGCCAGGAAACCGAACTGCCGGTAGAGGAGTTGCGGCAAGGACAAAAATTGCTGGTTAAGCCAGGAGCACAGTTTCCGGTTGATGCGGAGATCGTCAAAGGCAGCACGGCGGCCGACGAGTCCACCCTCACGGGGGAGGCCACACCGGTAGAAAAGCAAATTGGCGATACCGTGCTCGCTGGCACTTTGAATCTCTGGGGCGCGATCGAGGCTGTGGTCTTGCGCCCAGTTCAGGAGAGCGCGCTGGAAAAGGTGATTCGATTAATCCGTGAGGCCCAGCACCTCAAGGCTCCGTCGCAACGGTTTACCGATAAATTCGGGACTGGATATACTTACGCGGTCCTGGGGGTGACCCTCCTCATGTTCCTGGTCTGGTGGCAGGTCATGGGTCTGCCGGCCTTCGCTTCTACGGAGGCAAATCGCAGTGCCTTTTACCGTGCCATGACGCTGTTGGTGGTTGCTTCACCTTGCGCTCTGGTGCTGTCCATCCCTTCGGCGGTGCTGGCCGCCATTGCCTGGGGCGCCAAACGGGGAATTCTCTTCCGGGGAGGTGCCGCGGTCGAAAAACTCGCGCAGATCAATGTTGTGGCTCTGGATAAGACGGGCACCCTGACCACCGGAGAATTGGACGTGGAGTCCGTCCAGAGTTTTCCGGACGGGCGTGAATCGGAGGTCGCACAACTCGCGTTCGCGATGGAGCGGCATTCCACTCATCCGCTCGCTCGTGCCATCACTCGATATGGCAAGCAGCAGGGCCTGAGAATAACCGAGTTCGACAATTTTGAGTCCGCCACGGGATTGGGACTTGAGGCCAAGCTTGAAGACCGGACCGCCAGGCTGGGCAGACGTGAATGGGTAGCGGCGCCAATGAGCCACGATCCCCGTTGGAAAGAAATGCCACGACCTCTGCACACAGAAGCTGGCCTATCTGAGGTTTGGGTTGCCGATGGAAATTTGCTCGGCCGGATTCTGCTGCGGGACGACATTCGCCCACAGGCGGCTCCAGTTCTGGATGCTCTGCAAAATCTTGGGGTTCACCCGGTGGTGCTTACAGGCGACCGGCCAGGTGCCGCGCTGGCCCTTCAACGCAAGCTCGGTCTGAAGGACGTGCGCTCCGAACTCAAGCCGGAGGGAAAGGTTGAGGCGATTCGAAAGTTCATGGCAGAAGGAAAACGCGTCGCCATGGTCGGCGACGGAGTCAATGACGCTCCGAGTTTGGCGATGGCGCACGTGGGAGTGGCGATGGGAGCCCGTGGTTCGGATGCTGCACTTGAACAGGCCGAGATTATCCTCATGCATGATCGGCTGGAGAACTTCCTCGCAGCTCTACATCTCAGCCGGAAAGCCCGGAAGGTGATCCGGCAGAACTTGGTGATCTCGCTCGGCACAGTCGCAGTGCTGGTTGGATTTGCGGCTTTTGGCCAAATTCCGCTCACGCTGGGGGTGCTAGGACATGAGGGCAGCACCGTTATTGTGGTCCTCAACAGTTTGCGTCTGCTATTTGTCCGTACCGGTGCTGATAAGTCCATGTGAAACGGATTTGGTTCTTTTGCCTACTCGCTATGCCGAGTGCTCGCCGCTCAAAGCTGCGATTCCCCGCGAGCATTCGTCGTCTCGTTGAACGGGTTCGTTTCAGATGTAGAGAAGGTGGCTCCGATCCTGCGTCGCACCAACGTTTTCCCCTCACTTTACTTTGATTTATCTGTCCCCTTGGCGATTCTCGCGTGAATGAAATCATACGCCACGTGGGTCTTCTTTTTGTCCTGCATCCACCCGCTCGGGTTGGTAAACATGAACGAGTAGACCTGATTATCCAACGTCCGGACCACGACGCGCCATGCCGTTGCGAACTTTGCCAGCCGGCAATCCTTAAGGCTTTTGTATGGCAGGAAGCATTCGGGCGTGCTATTACCGCTCTGCGTGCGATCTCGAAATACAATCGCGTCAGCCGTTAGCCCCAGATAACCGAGCACCAGCTCACCAGCCCACAGTTTACCAACCCAATGCTCAAAACCGTCCGTATTCGGAAACCATTGCACCCGCCCGCAAATGATCGAGACCTCGTCTATGATCGCCGCACTTTCCTCTTGCCAGCCCTTAGTTTTCATCACCGAATCCCACGGTGCGGAACTCAGCCAGTGTGACGACATTTCTCGGCTCCGAACAATGCCGCACTCGTCGAACTCCACAACGAGATAGCGGTCTTTAGTCAGCGTGCCCCCTCCAGCTTGATAGCCACCAGCCGCTATCCAATACGCCACGACCTTCTCCGAGCGATAGGCTATCTTGCGCTTGTCCGACGACACCGCGTCCGGTTCACCTAGCTGCAACAACACCTGTTCCCTCCTCGTGACTCCAGGTTCAATCCGTTGCGGGCTTTTTTTGTCGAGGTTCGCGCCAGCCTTTCCAGAGTCGAAGTGAGGCGTCGGGATGATCAGGCAGCCTGAGGTGAATACGGCCAACACGCCTGCCAGCCCTAGCGTTCTTGTGAACCGCCCAATCATTTCCTTCATCGCAGTCATTCAGTTACGGATGATTTTCACGGTTGGAGGTTCTGACATCCAAACGGGATTGCGGGGTGCTCTGTACGCTGAAATTGCCTGATATACTTCGTCGGTAGCCTGCAGCCTGGCATCGCTCTAGCGTGAAGGCAAATAATAGAATCGGATTGCGTGGCAGTTGGACAATTTGCCGACTCCGGATCTTCCGTAACGAAGAACTCCGGATGGATGTGGCCGGGCCCGGCGTGATGGTCCCTGGCCCAGGTTTCTAATTGCTCATGCAGGGACCTGCTGGAGGAGAGGTGTTTGGTGGCTGTGGCCGTTACCACGTTGTTGGTGCCGAAGGCCACGAAAAGGGCCCGCCAACGACTCCATTCGAACTCGCCGGCTATGCCGTTCTCCATGGAGCTCACCCACCACAAGCCGCGACCGCCCGGAAGTTCCCACGAGAAGGCGACCGCCCGCCAGCGTGGGGTACAGAGGCAATTGGTGCCTAGCGCGCCAAATACCTCAGAGGCGGAGGTCGTGCCCACGGCGATGAAGGCGATGTCCCGGGCTCGAAGTATGGTGCCGTACGTCGGGTGGTTGGAGAACTCCGGTAACGGGAGCACGCCGACGCATCCTGTTAGGAAGGTCAGGAGGACGGCTTCGACCACAAGGAACTCCACGAGCGTGAAAGCGCAGCTTGTCCACAACCTATCGTTTACCCTGGTCCTCATCCAAATATGGGCATTCCTCCCATTCAAGCGCCGTTCAATGGTCAAACCCCTCAGCGTATCTTCAGGGAGTAACCGATCCCGTTCCTTCGCGCAGATAAAGTAGTCGCGCTCTCGCTCTTCTAGCGCTCATCCCGTCTGCTCCATCCTGCGCCAACCTTTGTCATTTCGCTTCACGGGCCGGAACTTTTGTCCACAGAAGCATGATGGGGCAGATATTGCCTCGCACGTGACTTCCCGGTACCAGTGCAGCCGATTACTTGAAGGGATTGGACGGGCACTGGCGCATACAGAACTGAAGGCAAAATGAGTTAGCCAAAAACGGACGCAAAAAGCATATTCGAGGAAGCGTTCTGAATGGGCGATCCAGCACAAGTCCAGGCCCACCTGGACGGCGCCTGTGCTGACGATCCGGCCCTTCGTCACGACGTGGACTCCGTGCTTAATGCTCATGCGGGGCTGGCACGTTTTTGGAGCTTCCGGCACATGCCAGGACCAAAAGGTGAGGGGTAATTGGACGAGACGGCGCATGAAGTGGAAAGGGAAAGATGAACGTGGTGGCGCCAGCCGCGAGACAACCGTTCCGGAGGGAGCCCTGAGGACAAGCTGCACTTTGGCTTTGAGACGCTGGTAAACACCTGGAACGAAATCCAGTCCGTTGATCCAACCCCGGCCTATCGTCCCATCGCGTATGTCGTGGAATGGGAGAGGGACCCGCTCGCGCCAACGCTCGAGATAAATTACCCGCCGGCTCAATTGTGCTGGCAAACCGCCACGAACCGTTTTTATCAACTGCTCTATTCCTCCGTGCTGGCTCCCGGTGAGTGGCTTCCGTTATCCACCCACTGGATAAGAGGTGATAGCACCCGACATTGCGAGACCGACACGACCAATGCCGATGCGCCGCCACGGTTCTACCGGGTTCTTTGCACCAACGCGCCCAACTAAACGCGTGCCATGGGAGGAAGCAATAACGTCGGAACAATCTTCCGAGTCGACCCAGACGGCACCGTCAACACCATGATCACCTTTGGCGGCGGCATCGGCGGCTACCCGCAGGAAGGCTTGATCCAGGCCAACGATGGCAGTTTTTATGGCACTACTTACCAGTCCGGCGGCGAGGCCAATGGATCGATCTTTCGTATGACGCCGGAGGGCGTCTTTACCACGTTGCACTGGTTTGATTGCTCGCAAGGTGAAGGTATTGGTCCCATTTGTCGGCTGATGCAAACACCCGACGGGGGCCTTTATGGCACGACGTTTTACGGTGGGGCCAGTGGCTGTATGGGAAACAGCTCCGGAACGGCATTCAGGATCACAACGAACGGAGTGTTTACGACGGTAGTATCCTTTGATCGCACGAACGGGGCCAATCCGCAATGCGGTTTGATCCTGGGCAGAGACCGAGCGCTGTATGGCAGCACGACTGGGTTAACCGGTGATGCGTATGGCACCATATTCCGCCTGACCACCAACGGTCTGCTCTCAACACTTCACACCTTCAATGTTGAAGTTGATGGCAGTCTGTGGCAGCTTGCTGTTGGCTAGCGACGGCAACTTTTACGGAACGACCCGGTCTGGCACGAATGACGACTATGGGAGCATTTTCAGAATGACCCCTGGAGGCGCACTGACCACGCTCGTTCGTTTCAATGGTCGCAATGGCCAGTATCCTCACGGAAACCTTCTGCAGGCAAGGGACGGATTTATCTATGGTCGCACCATCGCCGGCGGTCTCTCTGACCATGGGACCGTTTTTAGACTCACCACAAACGGAGCCTTCGCAGCCATCTTTCATTTTGACGGTATCAATGGTGCTGGGCCCTGGGCACCTCCAGTGCTTGGCCTGGACGGAGATATATACGGCACCGCGAGCGACGGTCCTGGCAATGGCGGGGTCGCCTTTCGCTTGGTGCCGCCACCTCGGATAACGAAGTTGACACAATCTAACGAGGTCGTGGCTGTGACCTGGTATTCATTCACGAACGGTGTTTACCAGTTGAAACTGAGCACAGATCTAAATGCAACCCCCTGGGTCCCCGTTGGAACTCAAATCCTTGGGAAGGCGGATGCCCCAACGCAAGTTACAGCCAACCTAGCCAAGGGGCAGTCGTTCCACCGCATGGCTCTACTATCCTGGTTGCGTTGAGCCGCGCGAATGGGCATTTGTCCGAACCTGGGTGTACCGACCTGCCTCTCGACATTCCTCTTCATATTTGTGTCCGCGGCAGCATCGAGCCATTCTGCTGGCGCAGAACCCGCGCACTCCAGGTGAAAGCCATTGTTGAAAATGCAACCAGCGAAGACTCTCGATGACGGAACGGCTGAAACTAACCATCCGAGTCTGTCATGCGGTCCGCCATGCGCATCAAAAGGGGATCATTCAGTACCTGGCTAAATGGGCGCAGGCGCTCTCTTTACAATGTATCGATTCCAGTGGTGCCTACGCATTTCTGGACACTCAAAGCCTCCCCGATATTTGGACAACGCTAAGGACAAGAGTAGCTGCAGAAGTTTCTCCGGAACCTGCGAATCTGTCTCCTGCCGAGCAATACGCAATGAACGTCTGGTAATTAGCTTCCCAGCACCTACCCCCTTGGTTAAACATCTCGTGTGGATATCACTCGAATCCTTGCAGCGATGGAGCGGGGGGACCCCGCGGCCCCTACGGAACTCCTCGCTCAGGTCTACCATGAGTTGCGCCAGTTGGCGGCTCGCAAGATGGCCCGCGAGGCTCCGGGCCACACTCTCCAACCCACAGCCTTGGTGCATGAGGCATGGTTGCGCCTGGCCGGGAACAATCAACAGCGATTTGCGAACCGTGCCCATTTCTTTGCTGCCGCCGGAGAAGCGATGCGCCGAATCCTGGTGGAAAATGCCCGCCGAAAGAAGCGGTTAAAGCGAGGAGGCAACCGGCAGCGTGTGGATATGGATGAGATCGACCTCCCGGCCCCAATGCCCGATGACGAACTGCTCGCCCTGGATGAAGCTCTGAACCGTTTGGCCGAAACTGACGCCCGCGCGGCCGAGTTGGTGAAACTCTGTTTCTTCGTCGGGTTGACCCAGGAACAAACGGCGAAAGAGTTGGGGGTTTCCATTAGTACGGTTGAACGGACCTGGGCTTACGCGCGGGCTTGGCTCTATCGAGAGATGCAGAAAGGACCGGATCGTAAGCCTGAGATCTGAGGACCCCTATCTGAAATTCGAACTCGAGCCTCTATGTGCAATGTCTATTACCTCGGGTCGGACTCCGACCTCCCCATCCTCGGAACAGCAGACTCCAGCGCGGACGGGAAGCGTATCGCCTACACCGCTCACCGAGTTGGCCAGTGGTTTGTGCTGCTGGACGGAGAGACGGCAGTCCCGGTTGATGGGATCGTGGATAACTGCCTGGCGTGGAGTCCTCACAACCGGACGCTCGCCTACCTATTCAAGTCAATGTACTGGCATTAAGGCATGTATGTGGGCGGGCCAACGTTTGCACACTCACAAATGGGATTGGCCTGAAGAAGACTTGACAAGGGTTCAAATTGTCCACTACGTCCCCTTTGAACCAGGTCGTTGTTCGTAAAACCGGGTTAAAGCGTTTACTCGGTTCACGAGATAGGCAACCGAAACTCCTGCGACAACAATTCCCACCAGCGCCAGCAAGTGCCAATGAAAAGGCATTTGCGCACTTCGGCGATAGCTGGCATCCAGGAACAGAATCAAGTATCCGAGGACTGCCATGCCGGTGGTCGTCGTTACGAGCGAAACACGGAGCCAAAAGCCTGAGGCCGCGATGAGGGTGGGATACAAGACCAGGAGCGGGCTGTTGAAGGCCTGAACAATAACCAATAGAGCCGTGAGGGCAACGGGATCGGCAGCACTCCACATTAGACGAATCCAATCGGCGTGGCGCTCGCTTGCGAGACCCCGTTGACAGATGAAGGATGCGATCAACCAGAGGACGAGAACCGAGATCACGGCGAGATGTTGCGCCAGAGTCGTGTGATGGTGAAGCTGGTAGGCAGTCGCAATGATGCCCAGGCAAAGCAGCACGGTGCAAAAGCGCGCGACCAGGGCCGGCTGTCGTCGCCCCCAACTCGCGAGGCGCGGCCCGACGGCTTTGGTGTTCAGTGTCAGCGGCTCGCCCTTCAGAAAGTGTTCCAAATTGTCGGCGAGTTCTGCGGCACTGGCATAGCGGTCCTCGGGTCGCTTTTCGAGGCAGCGTAAACAGATATATTCCAAGTGCCCGGACACGAGCGGATTGATGCGACGCGGTTTTACAGCCTCACTTTCCAAGGCCAGTAACATCGAATCCAGTGCGGAATCGGCGACGAACGGGGGACGGCTCGTCAACAAAAAATAGAGAATGGCCCCCAAGCTGTAAATGTCGGCCGCCGTCGTGGAGATCCCTGAGTGCCCTCGAGCTTGCTCCGGCGCCATAAAACCCGGCGTGCCGAGCGGATGCCCCGTGAGCGTCAACCGTGCGTCGCTCTTGAGCTGCTTGGCCAAGCCGAAATCCATCACCCGCGGATCACCGTCGATTCCGACCAGAATATTTCCCGGTTTGAGGTCGCGGTGCAGTACTCCGGCCGCGTGCGCAAACTGCACTGCACGAGCAATTTTCGCAACGAGCCGGGCGGCTTCTTCGCCATCCTCGGCCCGCCACTGTCCTGATTCTACTAATTCCGCGAGACTCTTCCCCTCCACGAAGGGCATGCTGTAATAATGATGACCCTCGTATTCACCAACCTCATAAATGCCGACAATATTCGGGTGAGTCAAACTGCCCGCTGCCTGGGCCTCGGTTTGGAATCGTTTGACCTCGGCCAGGCTCGCAAACTGTCCCGCCAAAATCATTTTAACCGCTACAATACGATCCAGGCTGATTTGGCGAGCCTTGTAGACAACGCCCATCCCGCCGCGGGCGATTTCCTCCAGCAACTCGTAATCCCCGAAGCGCGGGGCACGCGTGTCCGGCACTTGTGGCTGCGGAAGAATTGCCAGGAAAGATCCCGACTGCGCAAAGGCGTCTAGCAAACTATTAACTTCCTGCCACAGTCGCGTGTCTGCTGCACAGGCCTTGTCGACGTAGGCGCGCCTTTCCTTGGGTTCGGGAAGTGCGATCGCAGTCTCGAAAATGGCTTTGGCCTGGGATTGGAGCAGGTGCATAGGGACGGAACCCAATACTTTATTAATACGGCTGATGCGCATTGGCACGCAAAAAGAACAAACTGAACGGTTAAACACGGCTAAACTGACCACGACCATAACTCCATGGAGGCGTTTTCGTGCGCGGGGCGGACGCTTCAACCTTTTTCGAGTTTCGGAAAGTAACGTGAGGGGAAACGCCGGGAATTGGCGCATCCATAGGTGGCGTGTAGTGCGCCGCTCAAATGCTGAGCTGTCAGAGGGCCCACAAAATCGCCGACAAAAAAATCAACCAGTTCTGACAACGAAAGAAGCAATCATGAAACGAAACCTAAACCTAATCCAAAGAATGCGGGTGCCCGCCCTAGCAGGCTTACTCCTGCTAAGCATGGTCCTCGCAGGCTCTCGAGCTCAGGCCAAGTCGCAGCCTTTCAGCCACATAGTTGTATTTGGCGATAGTCTCTCTGACACCGGCAACTATTATCAGCTCTCGGGAGGATCTCCGGGGGCGCCGTATGCGGGTGGGCGATTCTGCAACGGACCAGTTTGGGTGGAATATCTGTCGCTCCAGTTGGGAATGGACTATGAGCCGGCGGACAATTTTGCTGTTGGCGGGGCGACTACCGGCACACTTAATTCCAATGATGGCTTCGCCGGAAAGCAATATCCGGGACTGCAGGATGAAATTTCCTCTTTTCAAGCAAGTGCTGCCATCACCGAACCTGAGCGGGCGCTCTACGTGGTTGAGGCGGGCGCCAACGACTTCTTCATTGCGCTGGCAACCCAAACTGCTCCGCAGACGCTCATTAATGATGGGGTGAACAACACGGTCACTGCCATCCAGCGTCTATGGGGCTCTGGAGCAAGGCTCATTCTGGTAATGGACGTGCCAGACTTGGGCGTGACACCTATGGCAAAGAGCATCCGTATGAGTGCTCAGTTGACGCAATTGTGTGCTCTCTATAACCAAGCGCTGGACCAGGCACTCGACCGTCTCGCCCTTGCCGGCATTCCAACTATCCGGTTGGATTCTTTTGTAGTACTCGACAGCATGGCGAATGAGCCTGCCATTTACGGCTTTAGCAACGTAACGGTTCCCTTGACGCTGGCGCCCGCAGGAGTAGATCCGGAGCAATTCCTGTTTTGGGATCCGGTGCACCCGACCACCGGTGCCCATGAAGTTTTAGCTGAAGCGGCACTTGCGCAGCTGTTTGCAATGTTTTCTCCGTGCAATGGGCAAGGAAAGCCCGACGCAAAAGTCAACAGTTTACATGGCTTGGTGAATTCCAGTCTGCACGGGCGGTGAGTTCCAGTTTAGCAATGGTGTGCGGGATTGGGCCGGTATCCTCAAAAAGGGGTACCGGCCTTGCTGGATGACATTCCTTTGCACAGCCACCCGCGGCTATGGTCACGGGGGCGGTCATGTATTACACGCTTGGCCAGCTGCCCATCGGCCGTACGACCGTGCTCTCGGTCACTGCGGCTGGGATGAGCTGCTACGGGCCGCATTGGCTGCCGCCACCCAACGATCAAACTAGCGGTGGACACGATCCCATCGTTTGCACCAAGCACGGCGGCTCGCAGCCAACCGGATCGATGGATCCGATGGTGCTCAACGTGTTGCTTCTTCATAGTTATCGGTTGGCTTCCAAATTCAATTCCAGAAAATGGACTGGAACCAGGGAATCGTTGCCGTACCGGACGCAATAGGACAACGTGTTGGGAGCGGGTTCGGAACCATCTCCGTCGTCGGATTCGGTTTCCGGTGCCAAAAAGGACAAGTCCAGCATCACACGGTTTCCTGGCCGAGGTTTGGAAATGTCGACCAAACCCCAAGGTATGGCGATCTCGTAACAAGTCTGGCCATTGATCTGACTGGCAACAGACTTTGTTCCCCGAATCGCCGCACCCGGTTTGTGGCCCGGTGTCCGGTCCTTCGCCTCGGTGACTGCAGCGTTGAAGCCGAGGCGAAGGAGGTCCGCGCCAAACTCGGTTTCGCTCACTGGCCGCGAGATTCCGATTTGAAGCTCGTCACTAAAGCCCAACTCCTTGGCTTCCGCAGTCTCAAAGGTCGGAATGCAAAAGAGGAGGTAAAGCATTCTGGCATCATAACAACTGCGCAGTTCGGTCCGGAGCTGCGCTCTGTCCTCGAGTTTAATCCCGGGCACTTGCTCCCAGTCTGAAACACTTCCGTCCACCATCGGGGCCGTGGTCCGATATGGCGTCGGGGTTTGGTGAATGAACCGAACCTCCCGATGGAACCGATACTGCCGACCGGCCGACGCAACATCGAATTGAAGCTGCGGAAGCGAGGCCAACGTGGTCGTCTCTCGCAGAGGTTTCAGGAAAAAGCGAAAGTCGTGCGTGCCACCTGCGGGAATATCAATGGCAACTCTTTTGGGTTCCACCACAAAAGCGGTGGTGTCCGCAAGCCAGTTTGCCTCGCCCCTTAGGCGCTCCCGGTAAGGGTTCATTACCGAAACTCGGAAGCTCAACCCCGACCGCAGGCTTTCGCCTTCGCCCTTAATCCCGATCCGCGAGACATTCCGAGCCGCGAACTGCAATCCGCCCATCATGTCGGCTTCAGGGTCGGTCAATTCTCCGTCCTTGGTTACAACGCGGATGTCAAAGCCCTCCCCAACAACGTTCACTTTCATGAAGTGATACTCACCGCCGGATTTCTTGTATTCGGGCCTTAACTCAGCGCCGCCCCCACCAGTAATGAAGTAACGGATGCCGTCGAACTCGCGCGTTGGGCCATAGGTATGATAGTGGCCACCGAACACCGCGCGAACCCGAGAACTCTTGAATAAGGGATGGAGCGTTTGCTCCCACAACTGGTAAGATTCGGGGGTGATCCTCTCCGGTTCCCACATAGGGAAGTGCATAAAAACAAAAATTGCCCGAGCTCGGGTGCCCCGGAGGTCCTCTTTCAACCAATTCAATTGAGCAGGGCTGACGTATCCCCAACGCTGATCTTCTGTATTATCCATCAGCACGAAATGGCAGTCCTTGTGGTCGAAGGATTGGTAGAATTTTCCAAAGCGCCGGCCATAAATCCTGCGCGCCTCCTTTGAATGCGTATCGTGATTGCCGGGCACCTGATAATACGGCGCTCGGACCGCCTTCACCACGCTCTCATATTTGTCCCACTGCTTGTCCTTCTTCGGCAGCCCATAACCGTAGATCAGGTCCCCCAAGTTGACGACCAAAGCGGGTTTGGCGGCGTTGATCATGGAAATCAAGCTCTCGAATGGTTTGAAACTCTCGCTTTCGAATCGCGGTCGCGTGTCCCCGATAACAACAAATTCAAAATCGCCCGCACGCACGTGCATTGGTTGTAATGCCATTAGCGCCAATGCGATTAAAACCGCATCAAAGTTCTTCATTTTCCGATTGCAGGCCATAACCATCACCACGATCGCATCCCTTTAATTGGAAACTCGTTAAGCCAGGATTAGAAAGTTCTAATGCGAACCAACCGCACGACGAGGTGCGCGGGTACACACGCCGACGGCAGATGCCGGGGCGTTGAATGGGACGGCACTGTCATCTGGCACTTTCTTGTGTGGATACAAGCTCCCAGCTGAGGGCAGCGTTTGCTTCGCAACAAAGCCAAGGCAATCAAGGATACGAGAGTCGATAGAACACCTGAGGTGGCTGGTTGGTCAGGTCAGCAAAATTGTCCCGAACGTGAATTGAGCCATCGGCCCAGGCTTGGACGGGCCAGGTTTGCACGGTGCCCGTAAAGGTCGCGTTGGTCGCACGCTGCGCTGAGTAGAAATACCATGGCACGCCGGTGAAGCTGGCGGTCACACTGCCCGGCACCGTCAAGTCGAGCGCATTCACTCGACTCGTCGGTTGGGCAATGATGGAAATGGTCGCTATGCCGTTGGTAGTGATACCCCGATTATCGGCGATGGTGTAGCTGAAGCTGTCGGGCACCGAGTTTGTGGGAACCAGAATCTGCGTGCCCTGGACTGTGAGCGCTAAGCCGTTGGAAGTCGTGGCGCTGGCACCAACGAAAAATATTGGCTCGCCGTCGGGGTCATAATCGCTCCAGGTCAGGTCCGCGATGTTGATAGCCAGCGGTTTGCCGGCAAGCTGGAAAAAGCTGCCACCGAACGCCAGCGGCGGGGCGTGTGGGGGTAATGGCGCCGCAACCTGGACAACAATATTGTCTACGAACAGAACGTAGCTCGGTGCGGGACTTTGTGACGGCACTTCAATTCTCACCTTGGTGAACGGTGCGGCCGAACCGAACCACAGCACCCCCTCGGGATATGCGCCGGAAATCCAGGCACCACGTGCCGATCCGGTTGCAATCGGATTCGTCATCGCGGAATTCGTGTAGGCTGTCACCTGGACGAGTCCGGCCGTGTTGTATTCGCTTGATACCTCTCCGGTGAAGAACGACATCGTGAAGTTCGTGACGGGCTGGCTGAACTCGACGGCCATCGTGCTGCCCCATGTGCTCGGATAAAGAAAGTTGCCGGAGAACACCGTCGGCACCCAGTAAAAGAAAGTGTTCTGAACCGACCACCCGCCCGTGAGCGTGTCAAAGGTCGCCGTGACGCCGTTCTTGGTTTGCGTCCCCGGCAGTCCCTGGCCCGGTCTAAGTGAAGGCGTGCCGCTGTCGAAATCGAAAGTCGCGCCGACGCCAGCCGGCGCAAAGTTCGCGACGAGCGTGCGGTTCGCCGTGAGATTGAAGCTGTAGTTCGCCGAAATACTGACAGGCGTGCCAAACTCACTCCAGTTCACAAAGGCAAAACCGGTGAGCGGAGTCGCCGTAACTCTGACGGTTGAATTGCTGTTAAACGTGCCGACCCCGGATGCCGATCCACCGTAGGCGGGCGAAATGGTCGCGGTGACGGTGAATGCGGGTACGAAATTCGCCACGAGCGTCCGGTTGGTGCGCACCGTGAACGTGTAGTTCGCTGAGGCGCTGACCTGTGCGCCATTCTCGGTCCAGTTGTTGAAACCCCAACCCGGATTGGCCGACGCGGCGACTGCGCAAGGGGAGTTGCTCGGATAGCTTCCCCCGCCGCCCGCCGTTCCCGCATCGACGGGCGAGACACTGGTTGCAATGGTGAAGTTGGGCGCGGGCGGCACTGGCGGATTTGTGTCAATGAGCGTAAGAGCCGTCAGCGCGAAATCGCCCCACATGTGGATCTGGTAAGTGTCGTATCCGCTCAAAGCGGTCGTGTAGGGAAAACTTGCACCAGCGTAGCCCGTGCAGTCGTACGTGAGTGGGTTGTTGAACGCGTCATTTCCGTTCAACTGCGGCATGATCTCAAAAGCTCCGCCGGCCCCCGCGGTGTTGAGCAGGATCTTGCCCGTGAATGCCTGCAAATCAAAAAGTTTGCCGTCTGCCCGCTGGAGCGTGATGTTTGCCCCATTGCCCAGCAACGGTCCGGCTGTGATGGCCTGCGCCTGCACGCCGGTTGGCCAGAGGATGCTGAAAAAGCGCCCCGTCGGCGTCCCGCCCCCAGACGACCAATAGCCATCCGCCGAGCAGGTAAAACGGTAATCGCCGCTCTGAACCGTGACAGCATAGATGTTTGAAACAACCACCGTCGCGGCCTGGGAAGGGTTGAAGAAATAGTTGGTCACGGCGAACGCTGGCGAGGCGACGCCAAGAGCAACTACGGCCGCGATGGGAGGGAGGACCCGGTGTAGGAGTGTGGCTGCGCAAGAGTGCTCTGCCAGGTGCGGGAGGCAACCATTCACTGGCCTAGGCGAAAATTTCATCGACGAACAAGCTTTGCCGGACCTTCGCACAACATGCAACTTATGCAATAGTGATATATCATTCTAATAACTAACCATTTATTGTTAGTGTGCGAGCAAAGTAGGTGTAGGTCTCTGGAGGTGGCCTGCATCGAATCAACTGCGGTTGGCCTGGATAATCCAAGTTGGTTTGGCCCGCAGACGTTCGCGATGGCCCCACTGGCAACTCCGGCGGAATAGCGTAATTTGGGCGGGAATCATGCTGAACCGGCGAGAATCACCGCCGTTAACGTGTTCCAAATTATCTTAATTTGTGAAAAGGACTTTGATTGGTTTGATCATCGGCTTTGTTGTGGGAATCGTTCTGCTCCCGGCTTGTGCGTTCGTTTACATTCGGTTTGGGTACGCACCGGTTGCCACCGCCGGCCCTCCGTTGCCTTTGGAGAAACGCCTCGCATCGATGGCTTTGAAGGCGCGCATCAAACGTGAGGCCCCTAAAGAGAGCCCGGTACCCCCGACGGAGGAAGACATCATGGCTGGCGCCAAGGTGTACCGCGAGTATTGCGCGGTGTGCCACGGAATGAGCGGCCAGCCCAAAACCCCGACCGCAAAAGGCATGTACCCACCGCCTCCCCAATTATTCCATGGCAAAGGGGTGACAGACGATCCGGTTGGAGAAACATACTGGAAAGTGGCAAACGGTATTCGGCTCACCGGCATGCCCGCCTACAAAGGCTCGCTGAGCGATCTCCAATTGTGGCAAGTCAGTCAACTGCTTGCGAAGGCCAACGATTTGCCCGCTCCCGTTAGCCAGTTTCTTGGCTCGGAGCCGCCGGCGAAATGAACTGCTGGACGCGATTTGCGGCGAACTTCGGGTCGGCGGGTTCTAATCCGCTGCTTGAAAGTTCGGACGCGAGCGAGCAGTTTTAATCGCCATGATTGAAATTGAGCGGGCGGAGGGCGACGAATGGATGGTTACGGTCAAGGGCACCGTGACCTCACACCATCGTGTGCGAGTAACTGAGCAGGACATTCAACGATTCGGTACCGGTAAATCACCTGAAGCACTGATCGAGGAGAGTTTTCGATTTCTTCTCGATCACGAACCGAATACTTCGATCCTTCCCGCATTCAATCTGCCCTTGATTGGCCGCTATTTTCCAGCTTACGAAAAGGAACTCCAAACCCGCTTGCGCTCAAAAAGCGGACCTCCCAAATGAGGGTAGAACATCGGCGGGTGTTCCGGGCAGACCCCTAGCCCAAAAGCTATGACCAGCCTCGCGACCGCCGGTTTCCCCGTCGGACCACAAACATATTCAGCTTCCTCGTGAACCGTGGTAGTAGCGATCTTTTTGATGCGTTCTGGTGAACCAATAATGAGGCAAGCGGAGCGCTGATGAAAGACTGCAGCCTCGTTCGCATTGTCGCGTCGTCGCCGGTTGCGCATCTATCGGGCGAAGGTGTAGTTGATGGCCAGCCTTTCGGGTCGATTTTGAATTCTATTGTTGAAAGTTAGCAGCAAGTGGTTGCACCGCGCTGGACGCGTCCCGGCTTTCTAGACTCCCGTGGATCCGCTCATGAATGCAGGCTATGCTCGATCCGTTCCAGTTTCGCGCAGGAGGGCTTGGCGCCCGCGCGCTGTCCGGCAAAGATCGATCGGGCGCCCTCCGAGCGCGGGTACGACTCCGTTGAACCAACAGCGCACGGCTTGTTTGCTTTCCATTACCTCCATCGCGCGAAATATCAGTTCAATTTTGTCAAGCTGGCATGACATGCGCCGGACTATACGGCGCATTTGTCCTATCCACTGTTCCTCGGGCAATGCCCGACCTTTGGCGGAGCGAGTCGTCCGGCGATGGCAGCCAAGTGGCCGCCGGGGGCGCCTTGGAACCGTTTCGGCTGTTGTCCAGAGGACCGCCGTTTGGATTTGGCCTTGGGGGTGTTCATTTTGGCTTACCAGGTGACAGTCACCGGGATGCATTCCGCTGGAATCGCCAGTAGGAGGATTAGAATTACGCCCCGCTAATGTCCGTTCGCCTCGCGCTGGACTCTGATGAGTCAGAGATGCCCGCGGGACGTATCACCTTAAAATGAAAGATGAAATTAGTGTTCGCTCGGGGACTCGGCTCTGAAAAGCGATCGCAGAAAGTTGGCAAGCGCCTTCCGGTCGGGTTCGGAGATCTGTTGGTTCCACGCGGGCATGCCTGTGCCGGGGATTCCATTGTTCAGAACCTGCAAGATGTAAGCGAAATCGGGTTGTTTCAGTTTAAAATTTGCGGGCTCAGGCATCAGCGTAGTGGCAGCGGTGCCCTTTCCATCGCCGGATTGTCCATGACAAGGCGCGCAGTTTTGCAGGAAGACCTGCTGTCCTCGCTGAAGGGATTCGGGCGATGCTGCGTCCGAATTAACAGGCTGGTGAAGGTTTTGGACGTAAGCGGCGAGCGCGGTCAAGTCCGCTTGCGGCAGGCTGCGCCAAGATGGCATTGCTGTCCCACGTTTTCCATTCCAAAGAACTTGGCTCAGAAGGCTCAGAGAGAACCGAGTGGCTACAAGGTCCTTTGGTTTGCGCAGCAGCACCTGGCTTACGAAACCATCACCACGTCCTGTGGCGCCATGGCAAGCGGCACAGTTCTGTTTGAATAATTCGCCTCCACGCTCGACCTCCTTTGCGTGTTCTGTGCTGTCAGCAGCGAGGTGGAGCAATGGGGCCGTCTCCGGAGGGGAAATGGGCTTAGCGGCAGAGGCGAAATCAGAATCTTCGTCGCGAGCAGGCGCTCGCGTCGAATCCGGGCCGTGGGTTGTGACAAGGTACTGGACGATGGCTCCCCTCTGGTCCTGGTCCATTTGAGCACCGTAGACTTTAGCCATTTTGTCGACCGTCTCCTCCCACTGACGCTGGGGGAACAATGGCTGCATCGTGACGTATCGGGGAGAGTGGCAACTTACGCATACAACCAGGTATTCATCACGACCGTGGGCGCTCGGAAGCTCCGGCTCGAAATGTGGCAGGATAATGGAGTGCACCGCGGCGGTGGCGTTGGTGCCACTGGAGGGTGATGCCCCGTCGCTAAAGGAAACGAGGCCCAGTTGAAGCAAAACAGATGAGAACCAAAACGCGATGAAGCGCTTGCTGATCAGTTCTTGCATCAAACCACCTCCACGTCGGTTTGCTCAATGACATTACGCATATAACCGCCCCGATTCCATAAACTGTTCGTTTGTTGTTCCCCAGCCCGATTGAAAGCGCGCACTTTGAGCTGGTATTTCCCAGGGGCGGGCGGATTCCAACGAAGGCGCCAGCGACGCCAGGAGTAATTTCCAAAATCCTTGTCCAACTGCGCGGTTCTCCAAGTAGCACCGTTATCTGTCGAGATCTCCACGCGCTGAATTCCGATGCCGCTGTCGAAGGCGATACCCTGGATTTCAAATGGAGCCTTTGAGGGTATTTGCTCATCGGGTTCGGGGCGGACAAATAAGGACCGCAAGCTCATGCGGTTAATGGGCGTGGTTTCTGTGGCCAGGTGATCGGGAAATTCCTTACCGTCCGGCGCAGTCGGAATGCGGTAAGCCTTGTCCATCCAGAACCCGTGGAACTTCTCCGGTAAGACATGGATCTGAGTCAAAGCCTTCACCCAGTAGGTGGCGTACCATCCGGGAACCACGAGCCTCAAGGGGAACCCGTTGAGCATCGGCAAATCCGCGCCGTTCATCTCGTAGGCAACCATCACTTCGCCGTCTCTCGCATGGTCGACGCCCAGCGCCTTGGCAAAGTTTGGGGTACCAGACATGGCCGCACGGTCGAGCCCGCTAAAGGCCACATCGATCGTACCCGCTTTCACGCCGGCCCGGTCCAGCAGGTCACGCAAGCGCACTCCGGTCCACCGCGCGTTGCCCATGGCGCCGTTTTTCCATTGTCCACCCGGCACACGAGGTTCAAAAAAACTTCGCGAGTTTCCTGAACACTGGTTGACGGCGACAAGGGAGTTCGCTTCAAACTGGCCGCGCAAGTCGGCCGCCGAAAGCGATAGCGGTCTTTCGACATGACCGCTGATTTGCAGGCGAAACGCGCCCAGATCGACCGAAGTCGGAATACCCTCCAGGTGCCAGCGGACATAAAATGCGTTGTTCGGGGTGAGATCCTCTCGAAAATAATGCAGAGGCGTCTCCAATTGTGGCGGACGATCGGTCCTGAGGATGAGGTCGGTCTTTTCCGGAAAGCGAACGAGCTGTTCTAGTGATCGTTTGGGATTTGCACTGGCAGCCGCTATTAATGGGGCCATCAAAGTGCCGCCGCCCGCCACTCCGAGCATACGCAGAAACTCGCGCCGACTCACTGCTTTATCGGGGATGCCGGTTTTGGCCTTCATTTTGAGGTAAAGATTAAGGCACACCTCTCACCACGATTGGATACTATGGCACTGCCAGGATGCGTTTTGGGCCATTTTCTTACATTTCAAATAGGAATCCATCCTTCAGCAATGTTTTCACGAGCGCCTGTCCAGCCGTTCGGACTAAGGGTTACCAAGGTTGGCGGGCTCGGAAGAATCGAGTGCCGCCGGAATTTGGGACATTGATGATCAGGCCATTGGGCCCCGCAAGAGGTAAATTCGTTACGACCAACCATTGAGCGTCCGTTCCGATCATGTCTGATTGCTGTATGACCACGTCGGAAGTCGAGCGCGGCCAGGACAAGCTGACTGAATTGTTGCCCATAACCACCCCCAGAGCAATGGGGCTATCAATGGTAATTGTCCCGATATTGGTCGCGCTCACGGTTCCGACCGTAGCGGAGACCATCCAGTTGTATGTTCCTGGTTTCGAATAGACGTGTTGTGCGTATTGGCCTGTGCTGTGCGGTAAGCCGTCACCGAATTCCCAATCGACGATCACAGCGCTAGAGGAGTTGGTCACCGCAGGGATCACCACAAAGGCGACGGGCCAGCCGGCTGGATAACTCGCGGGTACACAGGAAGCAATGCCCAGCGAATACGGTCCCTGCGCCACGGCCACGGTACCGGTAGCGAGCGTAGAATTCTTCGAACCGTCCCACGCAGCGTAAGTGAAAGTGTCCGTACCGGTGAAACCAGGATTCGGGAAGTAACTCAGAACGTTGTTGCTCACGCCAAGCGAGCCATTGGCGGGTTGCGAAATGATACGCAGGCTGGCCGTTACAGGAACGACAGAAACCGTCAGGTTTAGCGGGGTGCTGTTGAGGCTGTTGCCCGAGACAACGCTCACCGTGGGCGGCGTAGTGTTGTTGATGGAATCCCCGCTTGGCCCGTTATGACACGTGTAGCAACCGATCAACGCGCCTCGAAACAAGTTTAATCTCACGGTGCCTCCGTCAAAACTAGCAGTGAGCGTGCGGTCACCTTGAACACGTGAAAGCACCGTCCCGCGACTATCAGATCCGTGGCACGCCTGGCAGCGGGCAAGGTTGCCTTGAATGTAGTCGTGATGAGCGGAAATCCAACTTTGGCCGACGGGATGCATTCCATGGGGACCACCGGCAGCACTTGTAGTGCTGACCGGCATCGAAGTATGGCAAGCCGTGCATTCGGCCATCACCCCCGCGTGGCCTTGCATGGCCTGGTTGCGGACGTTGTCATTGGCATGCGTGCTCGGAAACTCCGCGTGAGTCGACCCGTGGCAGGCTTCGCACTGCAACCCCCCGTGCCCAGCGGAGAAACGATACAGCGAAAGTCCAATCGCCGGCACGTTCGGCTGAGTCGAAAAAGTCTGGTCTGCGGCGGTGCGCACAGTGCCATTGGTATCGGTGAAAACTGAGGTATAACGAACCTGCCCGTTGTTGCTGGTGGCAGTGCCGGTGTGACAGCTTGCGCAATTCGGCTCCATGAACCAGCCCACCCGATTGGTCGAACCGACTGTGCCCATATTGCCGTGGCAACTCTGGCACTGCATGGCCATAGAACCATCGGACGCGATGGCCCCGCCCATCGCACCGCGCAGGCATTTTGTGGTGGAACCGGGGTGACAGCGATAGCAGGCGGAGCGGTTCGCCGAGTCATCGAGCCGGGTATTCGCTATTGGGTCCAGGACGTGGGCGTGAAAACCATGGATGGATGCCGTCAGGGCGGGAATCGTACCGTAACTGGGTGCGCCAAGCGCTTCCGAGGCATGACAAGCAGCGCACAGCACCGGTTTGCCGTCGGCAATGACACCGCGATACAGTCCCTGGGGATTGAATCCTCGCACAGACAGCGCGGCGGCATAGAGGACGGCCTGTTCAGCAAAAACCCGCTCATCGTGGAGCCGGAGGATGTTCAGCCGAAAATCGCGTTCCGGCAAACCGTCCCAAACCCAGCCCGAGGCAGGTTGGGCCGAGCTTTGTGTGCCGGATGCATGGCAGGCCCGGCAATCCATTTCATCTGAAACAGGCAAGACGATGTCATTCGTAGCGATCGGGGAGGTCCCGCTCCGGGCGATGAGGCGCATCATCGGGTATGGGTTCTTGTTGTGGGAGTCGTCGTAAGGCGAGATCGGAATGCCTTCAGCCCGGAACCAATTGACCGGAGTGGCGACGCCCGCCGCAGGAGCATTCGTGACCTCGAAGAGCATGGACTGCGGGACGTTGCTGACGCCCGGCATGTTCCAGCCCGCGAGCCCCGCATCGGGCGCGACCGCGGCGCCGTAGAGCGCCTGCGCATGCGTAAAATAATTGCCCTTGCCTATAGCCGTCGAATTGAAGGAACCGCTGGGATCGGCAACTGCCTCGTAAGTGACGTTGTAGCCGCTGCCATTGGTTATCAGCCGGCCACTGACAATTAACTGGCACTCGATGGTATTGTAAGGGGGCAAAATGCTGAACACCGAGTAATCGCTGTCCATGCAGTGCATCCCAAGGTTGTTCCAACCAAGTATTTGGTTGTTGGCCGCCACGAGGCTCATCGGGACTGCAATAGTCGCCGCGAGAAATGCCAGATTTGGTGCGAGCATAAAAACCGTTAATACGTTTTGAGCCGCAATAAGGAAAAAAGTTACAAATCAGCTTCTTCGCATTTCATCGTTGTTTGCTGGATAATTTGCCAGACCCATCACGGCTTAGTTTCCAGGGCTTCGGCTAAGGGAGATTTCGATGGTTTCCTAGTCTCCAACGATCCGTGGTTGTATGCCATGAAATAAAGGACGGGTACGGCCATGCGGCTGATGAGAAGAGAGGCGATCTCGCCCGCCATGAGGGAGATAGCCAAACCCTGGAAAATCGGGTCGGCCAAGATCACGCTTGCGCCTACCACGACGGCCAAAGCGGTCAATAGCATTGGGCGGAATCTGACTGCCCCGGCATCCACTACTGCCTGTTGGAGAGGCATTCCTTCGGCCAGGCGCTGTTCGATAAAGTCCACGAGAATGATAGAATTTCGGACCACGATTCCCGCTCCGGCCATAAACCCAATCATTGACGTTGCGGTGAAAAATGCGCCCATAAGCCCGTGGGCCGGCAGAATGCCCACAAGCGAGAAGGGAATCGCAGCCATGACAACCAGAGGCGTCAGAAAGGAGCGAAACCAGCCAACCATGAGGATGAAAATCAGCACACAAACCGCGGCAAAGGCTGTGCCGAGATCGCGGAAAACCTCGATGGTGATGTGCCATTCGCCGTCCCATTTCATCGAAGGCTTGTCGTCCGTGAAGGGCTGAACTGCGTTATAGACCTTTAGCGGGGAACCGGTTCCGCCAAATGCACGGGTGTCGAGCGCACGGAGGGCCTGATTCATTTTCAGAATCGCATATACTGGACTCTCGACCACACCTGCCACATCCCCGATGACGTAGGTAACCGGCATGAGATTCTTGTGATAGATGCTCTTGTCCACGATAGTTTGCTCCACCTTTACCAACTCGCGCAGCGGGACCAGTGGGGCCGAGGGATTGGCGGCCGACCGCACTCTCAGAGCGAGCAACTCTTCCGGGGTGGTGCGGTTGGCACGCGGCAGTCGCAGGACGATGTCCACATCTTCCTTGTCGCGCGGAACGTGGAGCAGATCCACAGCCTCCCCGCCCACCGCGATGCGCAAGGTTTCTGAAATGGTTTCCGCGGTGATGCCGTTTAGCGCGGCCTTCTCTTTATCCACGATAAACCGCGCCTCGGGCTGGTCGGCTTCAATATACCAATCGGTGTCCACCACGCCCTTGGTGTTGTGAAATACATCAATGACCTTCCGTGCCAGTGTCAGGCGGCTTTCCTCATTGGGGCCATAGATTTCGGCGACCAGGGTTTGCAGCACCGGCGGACCCGGCGGAACTTCCGCCACGGCCACACGCGCGCCGTATTTGGCCGCGATGGCTGCCACCCTCGGACGGACCCGTTTGGCGATATCGTGGCTTTGTGCCTTCCGCTCGCCTTTGGGCACAAGATTAACCTGCAAGTCAGCAATGTTAGCTCCCCGACGCATGAAATAATGTCTTACCAGGCCGTTGAAGTTGAAAGGCGCGGCGACACCCGCATAAACCTGGTAATCCGTCACCTCCGGCTCGACCCGCACCGCGGCCCCGATCTCGCGAGCAGCCTGTGCCGTTTGCTCCAGCGCACTGCCTTCGGGCATGTTAAGAATGATCTGAAACTCGCTCTTGTTGTCGAAGGGCAGCATCTTCACCTTCACATAACCGATGCCCACCAAGGTCATTGCCACCAGCAGCAAGCCAACAATGCTGGCAAGGAACGCATATCGCCACCGTCGCTGGGCAAGGAGCGGACCCATGAACCGGCGGTAGAAACGGGTGAAGAAGTCTTCCGGATGTTCTGAATGTGCGTGAACCACCCCATTGGCCAAGGCGGCGCCCGCAGTCAGCGATGAGTATTTTTTGCCCCAGTGCAAAACCCTGATTGAAGCCCAGGGCGTCACAATGAAAGCGATGGCCAGGGAGAAAGCCATCGCGGCGCTGGAGCCGATCGGGATGGGCCGCATATACGGTCCCATCAACCCGCCCACGAACGCCATAGGCAACACCGCCGCAATGACCGCGAACGTGGCGAGGATCGTTGGATTGCCAACCTCATTCACCGCTTCCACGGCAATTGCTGACCAATTACGGCCCCTGTTTTGTGGCAAGTGAAAATGCCTGACGATATTCTCAACGACCACGATGGCGTCATCTACCAGAATGCCGATCGAGAAGATCAACGCGAAGAGCGTGATTCTATTCAGGGTGTAGCCGTACAGGTAAAAAACCAGCAAAGTCAGCGCCAGCGTGGCCGGGATGGCAATCGCTACGATAGCCGACTCGCGCCAACCGAGCGTGAGGAAGATCAGAACGGACACGCCAATCACCGCGATTCCCATATGGAGGAGGAGTTCGTTGGACTTTTCCGTCGCCGTCTCGCCGTAATTGCGCGTAATGGAAATCTGCACATCGGCAGGAAGGATCCGTCCCTTGAGCGTCTCGACCTTCTTGAGAACTTGTTCCGCGACCGAAATCGCATTCGCCCCGGGCCGCTTGGCGATACTGAGAGTGACAGCAGGCTGTTCTCCCGCCGTGGCGGAGTGCCCTGCACCCTCGCCGAAGAACACATACTGCGACGGCTCCTGCGCGCCGTCCTTGATCTCCGCCACCTCGCGCAGGTAAACCGGTTTGCCTCCAAAGACGCCCACCACCACGTTACCTGCCTCCCGCGCGTTGGCCAGAAAACCTCCAGTTTTAACAACTGTTTCGCGGTTGTTGCTGGTCAACTCGCCGGCGATTGCCTGCCGATTGGCCTGTGTAAGCATCGGCACGATTTCCGCCATGCTAAGGTTTCGTGAAGCGAGCTTTGTCGGGTCCAACAGCACCCGCAACTGTCGCCGGGCTCCACCAATGATTGCGGTTTCAGCGACCAGCGGAACCTGTTTCACCGCATCGTCCACCTGCGCCACCAACCTTCGGAGCGTCAGGTGATCGCGATTCGCACTATGGAACGTGAGCGCGAGGATCGGAACGTCGTCAATCGATTTGGGTTTAATGAGGGGAAAGGAAACGCCGCGCGGAATTCGGTCGAAATTCGACTGCAACTTCTGGTTGAGCTTAACCAGGCTCTTCTCGACGTCTTCGCCGACTTTGAACCGGACAATGGCGAGACCCTCGCCGGGCCGTGAAGTGGAGTAGATGTATTCGACGCCCGGGATTTCCCATAGCAACTTCTCCATCGGCCGGGTCGCACGCTCCTCAACCTCTTTGGCGCTGAACCCGGGCATCGAGACCAGCACGTCGATCATGGGGACCTTGATCTGAGGCTCTTCCTCCCGCGGAAGCATGATGACCGCCGCTGCGCCGAGAAGAATCGACGTAATGACAACCAGGGGCGTTAGTTTCGAATCGATGAAGGCACGGGCAATGCGTCCGGCAAAGCCGATTTCCCCGGTCGGACGGTTGGGCGGTGCGCCGGACATCACTTGGCCTCCACGGGTTGCCCGTCAGTTAGCAGGCCAGCTCCTCCAACCACGACCGACTCACCCGAATTGAGGCCGGCGAGAATCTCAACCTCATCTCCGATGGTTTTCCCTGTTTTCACCAAATGCAATTGTGCCCGTTGGTTGGTGACCACAAACAGGATTTCCAGTTGGCCCCGAACAACCACGGCAGAGGCGGGCACTCGCACCGAGTTGCTTTCTCCAACTGGCACGATCAGGCGCGCAAACTGGCCGGACCTCAGGCCTGCAGTCCGGGGTAAGTCGAGTTTGACTCGAAACGTGCGGCTGGCCGGGTCGGCAGTTGGCGCGATTTCCATGACAGTGCCGGCCAACTCACCTTTCACGGAATCGACTTGAATGGCCAGGCGGGCATTCTGTTGAATCCGCGAAGCGATGGCATCAGGCACGTCGGCTTCCAACTGAAGCATTGACGGGTCTTCAATACCGATTAACGGTTTCCCAGGAGCGGCAAGGTCCCCCACATCAGCCCATTTCTTCGTCACCACGCCGTCAAAGGGAGCCAGGATTTCAACATAGCCCATCATCGCCTGAGCTTCGGCCATTGCTGCTTTGGCCCCCCGGTAACGTGAGTCGGCCGCGTCGTGATCCGACCGCGTGGCAGCCTGTTGCTCAAAGAGTGCGGAGGTGCGTTTCCAATCACGTTCGGCTTGTTGCAGGCCCGCTTCAGCCTGTTCCAGGCGCGCCTTGATCTCTGCTGCGTCCAGGCGGGCAACCAACTCTCCGGCCTTGACGGACTGGCCCAGCAGGATCGGCATTTTGTCGATCCGCCCGCTCAGCTTCGCTTCCAACGTGGCATGCAGCTTTGCCTGCACGGTGCCGACCACTTCCTCTGTTGTCGCCCGCTGTTTGCTTTCAGCGGTTTGGACCTGAACCTGCGCAGGCGCCAAGTTGGGCGGTGAGGTCGGATGGGTGTCAGGCTTGCGGCTGCATCCGGGTAACAGAAGCGTCGCCAAAGCCAGCGCAGAGAGTGCTTTCATTTAGTTTCGGAGTTTGACTTGGAATCCAATTGGGGCAAAGCGAGGGCCTTGCGCAAGGCGGCGAGAGCGATTTGCTGGTCGGCTTCAGCTTGGGCACGGCGCACCCGCGCGGCAACTAACGCCGTCTCTGAATCGATTAGTTGCGTGGACAGCGCCACGCCCTGCTCGAAACGGGCGCGGGTCAACCCGGCACTTTCGGAGGCTTGCGCCACCGCCTGTTCCGTCACGCTGAGCCGTTCGTTGGCGGCCGTTAGATCCAGCCGCGCCTGCTCAACCTCCAGGTCGAGAGCGAGGCGAAGCTTGCGTTGCTCTTCACGAGCAATTTCCAGATTGGCGTTGGCCTCGCGTACCTTGGCCCTGGTTAGGTTGCCATCCCACAGATCCCATTGAAGAAGCGCGCCGGCAGTGTAGCTGCCACCGCCGTTCTCATATTTCCATCCATAATCGTAATCGAGGCTGCCGAAAGCATTTACGCGCGGCAGATAGCCACCTTTACTTCCGCGAACTTGCTCCTGTGCCGCACGTTCTCGCTGCCGAGCGGCTGCCAACTCGGCACGGCGGGAGAAATCGCCCGAATCAGGAGCTGTGACTTTGGGTGCGCTATCGGCCACCACGAAATCGCCACTCTCGATGCCGAGTAGGTTGCGCAGCGCACGCTCAGCCAGGGCGTTCGCGTTACGGGCACGAATGAGGTCCTCGCGGGACTGAGCCAACCGAACTTCGATGTCGAGCACATCGCTTTTGAGCAGCGTACCGCCATCGAGTCGGCTCTTAGCGATCTTGAGGTTGCCTTCGAAGGAGTTGACCGCTGCTTCAGCCGCCCGGATAAACTGGCGCGTCTTGAGCACGCTGTAAAACGCACGCGACACCTCGAACCCGAGGGCGTTCCGGATCGCTTCAGCTTCCTGGCGGGACGCCTCCGTGTTGGCTTTCGCGGCTTCGCGTCCGGCCTTGTTTTTTCCGCCCGCGTAAAGTGGAAACGTAACCAGGCCCCTTGCGTTAAGGTTGTCCACGGACGGCAAGTCGTTGAAATTCGGAGGCGAGTTGTAGTTGTAAGCCCGTTGGTTGAGGATGCTCCCAAACGCCTGCATCGGATTTTCGGTGCTGGTGTAACTGGACTGGAACTGCAGGCGGGGCCAGAAAGCCGCATTGGCCTGCTCCAATCCGGCCTGCGCGGCCGCGAGGCGTTGTCGGGCCAATTGTGCATCCGGGTTATGGCCCAGCGCATACTCGAGGCTACGTTCCAATGTCCAGGGCTCTGCCCCGAACACAGTGGTGCCAACCAGCATCGACCCGATAAAAGCGACAATCCACCTGTGGTGTCTCATAGGTTCAATTTTTTGGGGCGGGAACTGAGTCTGGCTCCTCAGCCCTGGTTATTTTGCGCAGCAGGATTTGCCAGGCTTCTCTCCTGGGCAACAAGATCCGCCCACTCCCAGTTTACGCAGAATGATCTCCAAGGGGCAGAAATTGGTGAAGGAGGACTGCAGCAGATTGAATCCAACGAAAGCGGTGAACCAAAGCCAATTGGCACTGTGGTAGTGGGCCAGCGCCAGGCTGAGGAGGATGAAGGTGCCGGCAAATCTGCGAATGATCATTTCCATAAAAGATATCCTTCTGAGTTCAGTGAAAACTGCCCGCCACGAGCGCCCCAACCACCATTCCATAGAGGCTGCTAATGATCGGATTGCTCGTCAACGGGCAAGTGCCGGTCGAACAGCCCACAAATTTGTAATAGGCAAAACCAAGGCCTCCGCCAGTGAGTGCACCGATAATAATGCGTAGAATCATGATTTTGGGTTTCCTCATCGAGGGGCAGTTGCAGGAGCTGCTGGGGCTGCCGTCGCGGCACCTTCAAGCCACGACTTCAACGCCTTCGGCGCTACGAATCCCACTAATGCGTCAATGCGTTCGCCACCACGAAACAACGCCAACGTTGGCACGCCCGTGATTTGATATGCGGCCGCCAGTCCGGGTGTTTCATCCACGTTAGCCTTAACGAATTTGATTCGACCCTGAAATTCATTTGCGAGTTGCTCCAAGAGCGGAGCCAGCATTTTGCACGGGCCGCACCATTCAGCGTAGAAATCCACCACCACGGGCAGGTTGGCGCGCAAAACCTCGGTCTCAAAGCTGTTTTCTGACAATTCAGCTATGTTCTTCATATTTTCCATTTTCCCGTCACTGCTAGAACTGAGCCACCAAGCGGCAAAAAGTTACACCTGACCCCGAGGTTGGAAATGCTGCCCTTGCTTCCGTCTGACTGACCTGACCGGTGCTAGTTGACGGGCCGGCTGATTATGCCACGCCATGCCATAGAGAAGGCTTAGAACTGAGATTGTTACCAGTATCGTTAACATAAGTTGCAGTGCGTGTGGCACTATATTGATCGAGCCGGGAACCGCCAAAAAGTTACAAGGATCTCGATCCTCATGGACGCTTGAGCATTAATAAACCCACGGCAGAAAACGCCTGACCCGTTTTTGGTAATCCGCATATGCTGGGAATTGCTGCCGAAGCCAGGTTTCTTCACGTCGTGCTTTAGCATCGAAGAATACGGCCAGGACTAACGAAACCGCCAATGCGGGCCAGCTTTGCCGAATGAGAGACCAACCGACGGCACCGCAAAAAACCGCTGTGTAAAGCGGATGACGCAACAGTCCATAAATGCCCCGCTCAACAAATCGCGCTTTAGCCGTCGGTTTTGGAAATGGAGTTAGATTTCGTCCCAAGGCCCTCCCACCGGCAATCCCGCAACAAGCGGAAGTTGCAAGAAAGAACAGGCCGCCGAGTAACAGGATGAGATGTTTGGATTCATTGCGGCAAACTACGCCCAAGCCAGCCACGGCCAGGAGCAGCGCGCCTTGCGCCAAAACCCACAACCCTCCGCGCTCGACAAATCCATCACGCATCTCCCACGTTTCAATAGCTCATTTTGTCCAGCTTCACTTTGCCTCGGAATATCCAATAGATGCTCACCGTGTAGGCGAGCACGATGGGCACGCCGGTCAGCGCGATTGTGAGCATGATGCCCAGGGTCTTGTGCGAAGAGGCCGCGTTGTTGATGTTCAAGCTGTTGGCGGGGCCGGGGTTGCTGAGCACGAGATTGGGATACATCTCCAGACCGAACAACCCCATTAAAGCGACCATTGCCACACAAGAAGAGAGAAACGCCTGCCAATCGCGCCCACGATGGATTTCGCGGGGAATGTTCGCGATCGCCAGCATGTTGAGCAGCGCGATACTAAAGAGCCATGGGTTAGCCCGCACCCGCGCAGCCATATGCGGTACATAAAGTAATGTGGCCATGGTCGTGATCGCATAGCACATGATGAAGAAGATGATGCAGTTGTTGATCCAGCCACGCAGTTTAGCGTGCAATGCGCCCTCGGTTTTCAAGAGTGCGTAAATCGCTCCATGCATCGCGAACAACGCCACCGTGGTGACGCCGAGCAACAGTGGATAGGGACCAAGCAAACTCCAAAAGCTGCCGGTGAACTCGCCCCACCCATCCAGCGTGATGCCCCAGGCGATGTTGCCCATCGCCACGCCGATAAGCAGGCTGGAAACGACGCTTCCGACGCTGAACCCGACGTCCCACATCTGCCGCCACCAACGCATTGGCTGCTTGCTCCGGAATTCAATCGCCACCGCGCGGAAAATC